>Ga0209486_10000055_pt1 | contig 56772 bp, 41 predicted proteins | sample NCCompost_FD_187518 | JGI IMG/M metagenome (GOLD analysis project Ga0209486, IMG submission 187518) | Agricultural soil microbial communities from Utah to study Nitrogen management - NC Compost (SPAdes) (version 2) | ecosystem: Environmental > Terrestrial > Soil > Agricultural land | place...
AAGAGCGACTCCGGCTTTGGTCAACGACTGATTGACGGCATCAACTACGACGAGTACGCCAGCATCGCGCGTATCACGATCCGCGAAGGCCGAAAACTCGAATCGGGAGACGAAGCGATCGTCGATCCGGAGTGGAAGGAAAGACGGCGTGCGAAGGTAGGCGATACAGTTCCGCTCTTTGAGCGCCCGTTTCGGATTGTCGGCGTTTACGAACCACCCGGCGGCGGACGCATCAAGATTCCGTTGACGACCATGCAGGAACAGGAAGGTGCCGACAAGCGAGCGTCGGCAATCCTGATCGCGTGTAACGATCCTTCAAAGCAGGACGAAGTTGCCGCCGCCATTTTGCAACGCTTTCCTGACGACCAACTGGTCTTCACTCGCGAGCTCCCCGAGATCTATGCCAGCGGGGTTCCGGCGTTGAACGTATTCATCAAGGTCGTGGTTGGCGTTGCTGCTGCAATCAGCATGCTGGTCATACTATTGGCAATGTATACGACCGTGACCGAGCGCACGCGACAGATTGGGATTCTGAAATCGCTGGGCATGTCGAAGTCCTCGATCGCGTGGGTGATCGAGCAGGAAGCGATCATCGTCAGTGTTCTTGGAGTAGCGGTTGGTATCGGATTGACGATGCTAGCGCGACTCGCGGTGGAGCGCACGACGAGTTTAACTATCGAGATCGAGCCACGATGGGTACTGATCGCATTGGCAGTCGGGCTCTTGGGCGGGAGTATCGGCGCCTTGTACCCAGCGTTGCGAGCCGCCCGGCAGGACGCCGTTGAGGCATTGAGCTATGAATAACTTCGAACTAAACTCGCGTCCCGCACGTTTCGATAACTGAGTCTAAAAACGATGTACTGCTACCAATGCGGCACAGAATCGCAAGCGCAGGCGCTATATTGCCGAGTCTGCGGTTCGAACTTTAAAACAATCCTCAAAGGCAACGAAACGCCGCGGCCGCTTATTCAGCTGGGCACAAAGAAAACGCCCGCTGAGCGGCGAGAAAAACACATCACAACGGGCATCGTTTCGATGTTCTCGGGCGTGGGCCTGATGATCTTTCTTTATTTCTTATCAGGCGTCCTCGTCTTGAAGCTGCCGCCGCACATCATCGAGCAAATTCCCTTCGAGATCGAACCGGTGGTAAGGATCATCTGGCTGTTCGGGTTGTTGCCAACGCTCAGCGGCGTCGGACACATTCTGGCGGGCCTAATGATTCGCCCTCGGCAAAACCTCGAGTTGGACCAACCGGTCGCTCCACCTCGCGATCTCACCGAGGGCGCCACTACAACAATGCCGGTGCCTGCGCCCGACAGCGTTACCGAGCGCACCACCAATTTACTGGAACACAACTACTAAAAAACTACCCGCACTATTCATCGCGACGGATTCGAATCGCGTAATCCGGCCAGCAGTTGCGCCAGTCAAAATTCTCAATCGCCCCTGAATCCGAGTTGAATTGCAGCTCGTCGTCAAGCCCAAACGGAAAGCCCACAACGGTAGGAGCCGCCGGCGCCGCAAACTTCGGATCGAGCGCTTTCGCAATCTGATCGCGCGCATCAGCAAGGTGAGCGCGTGTCTGTCGATCCGTTGCACGCGGCATCGCCGCTCCAATCGCGTTGTTCAAATCGCGCAGCTCGGCTTTGATTAACGCGCGATAGTCGTCGGTGACAGATGGGCGGACGTTAAGCTTGGCAGAGAGCAGATCGATGTACGAGTTCTGGAGATTACGCCGGTAGACGTCGATCTTCACTGGTCCACCTTCGAGCTCTGTCCAGATTCCTCGCCGCACGTCCAGCATGAAATCAGCTGGCTTGTACGCGGCGACGCCGTCGATCGCTTCCTGTTCGATCAAACGATTGAAGCGCAAATTGTTCAAGAGCGAGTTTAAAACGCGCTCCTGAGCGGCGTTCACGCGGGCCAACGCGCCTGACGGTTCAATGCGTCGCAGGATGTCAGCCTTAACCGCCCAAGACGGTGTAGCGAATGCATTTTCGTTGAGGAAACGCACGGCCGCCATCTGTTTTTCGCGAGGAACAATCACGAATCGAACGCCGTCCTGTCCTCCATGCTTCTGCTGTGAGTTGAAGCCGCCGACGATAGCCGTGACGTGATTCAACTCGGTGGCCCATTGGCCCAGCATTCGCGCGTAAAGTTCATTTAGATCGTTGTACGGCTCGCCTGGTCGGGTCGTCGCCGGCAGCAGCATGTCAGCAACGCGTTTCAGGTTCTTGATACCCAACGCGGTCGAGGCTATTGCATCGCCGTCACCCACCGCCTCCGTGTTTTCACCGGGATCTGAACCAAACGAATCGGCGGTTGAGAAGCGGAGGTACGCCTTCGCATCCTGTTCACGAGCCCATTCATCTAGCGTCTTCTTTTCGTCGTCGGCACTCCTGGCGCCGGGAATCGGTTTGTAGCCCCACATCGTCGCCCACTTGTCGTATGGACCAACCTGCGGAATGAGTTGCTCGAGCGGAATGTTGTCTTCGGGTTGGGCGACGTAGTTGAAACGCGAATAGTCCATCAGCGTCGGCGTGTGACTCATGATCTTCAGCCACTGCACGTCGCGCAGTTTGTCGACCGGATAAGTCGCACTGGCTTTCATGTTGTGTTGGAAGCCAAGCGTGTGACCAACTTCATGCGCCACAACATACTCGACCAGACGTCCCATCAAGTCGTCAGACAGCGGCAACTTTTTGAAACCCGCATTGAGTGGTCCAATTTGGATGAACGACCAGCTGCGAAGCAGGTTCATCACGTTGTGGTAGTACTGAATATCCGACTCGAGAATCTCACCGGTCCGCGGATCGTTCACGTGCGGGCCGGAAGCGTTTTCAATGGTCGACGGCAGGTAACGAATAACTGAATACCGGGCGTCTTCCGGATCCCAGTTTGGATCTTCTGCCTTCGACGGAGCTTCCTTCGCGATGATGGCGTTCTTGAAGCCGGCGGCTTCGAACGCGGGCTGCCAATCCTCGATGCCCTTCTTGATCCACGCCACCCATTTGGCCGGCGTGGCGGGATCGACGTAGTAAACGATTGGCTTCACCGGTTCGGAAATCTCAGCGTTCGGATCTTTTTTCTCCAGACGCCAGCGGGTGATGAAACGCCGTTCGGCGGCGCGCTGCTCGTCAAGACCATAGTCATACTTGCGAATGCTGAAATAACCGACGCGTTGATCAAACAGGCGCGGCATCATCGGGTTCTCGGGAAGCTTGACCATGCTGTAGTGCATGACGACAGTCGCATTCGTTCCGGCACGCATTCCCTGCGCAAACGGGTTCGGTGCGGGTTGCGGACCACCGCCGCCTGCTGGACTCAGGTCCGGAGGCGACGTGTACGTTTGCGAAACTTCGACCTCGATGTTGGTCGGGAATGACTTTGTCTTCTCGATGAACGACCGCGACGCATCAAAACCGCGAGCACGTAAACGCGTGCGCGCGCTGAACTCGGTCACTTCGGAAGTGAATAGTCGCGTCACGTCAATAACAGCCGCGTCATCCTTGCCGATCGCTTCGACGTTGAAGGCCATAATGATCGTGTTGTTATTCGCGGCCTCGACCGCACGTGCCACGGGCAGTTTTGGATCGGCGACCACCTCATACGACACGTTGCGTAACAGAATGCGATTGCCTTTCCGTTCCCATTTGACGACCCGATTTCCCGCAGCCTGTCCTCCGTAGCCGACGCCCAGCGTTGTCTTCGCGATCTGGCTCACCCAGAGGAATTCCTTGTTCAATTCGCTCTTCGGGATCTCGTAATAGACCTTGTCCTTGATGGTGTGAACCTTGAACACACCTTCATCGGTCTTGGCGTCTTTAGTGATCACACGATCGTATGGCTTCGGATCAGTAGACGGAGTGGGCCGGCCGATGGGCCCTTGTGGTTGCTCTTGAGCGCCGCCCGCGGGTGGCGCGGGAGGATCTTGAAACGAGTTACTTGCTTCTGAGCGTGGTGTCAGAAGAGAAATGGCTGCGAAGAATGCGAGGACCAGAATCGAGACAGGGAGAAAGCGGGATCGCGCACGCATGCGTAGGCTCCTTCCGAATGGCTTATTGTTGTGGAATACAGACCTGGAAACTGCGAACTGGCACAAAGTTAACCACAAGAGGCACAAAGGCACAAGAGGCACAAAAGAGACAAATAGAGAGGAGTCACCTTTCTTTTTTAGTTTTGTGGCTCTTGTGCCTTTTATGCCTCTTGTGATTAGGCGCGGCGGCTGACCATGCGTGACCGAGGGCGGTTTTCCGCGGGTTTCGTTCTGGTCATGTTCGGGGCGGGAGCGGCGCGGTCGGTGATCATAGGCAGCGGGTTGATCGCATTGCCGAACCCAAAGGTATAGACACCGAAGTGAAGATGCGGCGGCGTTCCCTGCGCATTACCGGTGGTGCCGACAAAACCTAAAACAGTTCGCGTCGTCACGGGATCGCCAACCTTCAAACCCGGTGCATATTCATCAAGGTGCGCGTAGTAATAGATCCGGCCACCGGAACTAATCACCGACACTGTTTGTCCACCGAGATTGTTTTCGCCGATCTTATAAACGTAACCATTCGTCGCTGAAAGGATCTTTGTTCCCTTCGGCGCAAAGATGTCCTGACCTTCGTGCATTCGACCACCACTACGCGGCGCCTGCCAGGTGTCGGCGATCTCGCGCTTGTTCACATCGTCGACCGGCATCTTGATCCTGGAACGAGGTTCCTGGGTGTAGAGCTTCGCGATGCGGGCGTAGAAAACTACTGTGTCAGCCAGCGCGCCCCCCGCGCCGGTCACCACTAGCAAAAAGATTACTGCGGCAAGAACACCAAAAGCTTTCCACGTCCGTATCATCGCGAATCTGGGATGCTTAAACGTCGGCGGCATGTTGTCCTAAACGAACATGCCGCCGCGTTAGTTCCCAATCGCGATTGAGTGGAAATTAAAGTTTCTTTGCAGAAACGTTCTCTGCAAGGATGAAACGGTCCGGATCGAGCTCGACCTTCGATGGGGAAGCAGGCAGTCTGATCTGGAAAGGAGTGGATGGTCCCTGCACTATCACCGTTCCCATCGCTGCCTTATCGCCGCCAAAACCGAACTTGACCGGCAGCACCATCACCCAGTTCTCACCCGCATTTTTCTGCGTGATCGTTCCGGAAACGACGACTTTTCCGTCCCCTTCCGGCGCAATCTTGTATTGCATTTCGTAGGAGGGAAGGTCCGATTGATAAACTGCCTGACGGAATAACCAGTTCAAATTCGTCATGCCGTATTTCTTCGCGATCGGCGTCTTGGCAAAGTGTTCGTTGACGACTGCGCGGAAATCGTCGGTCGATGCCGTACGGTTTCGATGGCGCTCGACGAAGTCCGTCATCATGTCGAAAAACGGCTGGCCTTGACCAGTGGCCGGATCGCTCATCATGTAGTGCAGCATGCGCAGGACCAGCGCGCCTTTGTTGTAGATCAAAGTTTGGTACGCGCCAAACGTCTTGCTGGTATTGAGACGATGGCCGAGAATGATTGGACCAACGTCCACGAGCCGTCCCTTGCCGACGCCAGTCAAAGTCACCGGCGGATCCTTGAGTGACGAGCGCAACTGCCCAAGTAAATCTTCTCGCGCGCCGCGGCTGTCACGCAGTCCCGTGTAAAGGATGCCCGAGTACTCAGCAAACCCCTCGCTGAGCCACTGATCGCGGTACGAGCGCCAGGCCACGATGTTGCCCCACCACTGATGCGCCGTTTCGTGCGCGATGAAGCTGTAAGTGTATTTGCTCGCTCGATCGGTGTCGGGAATCATCAACATCGACGGGAATCCCTGCCCAAAACCGAATGGATGAAATGCGGCGCCGAACGAAGGGTACGGGTAATTTCCGAACAACGACGTGAAATACCTGACTGAGTTGTTGAGCTCCGCCAGGATGAAATCCTCCTTGATGGCCGCGAGGTCTCCCGGTAAAGAGTTAAACTCCAGCGGCGTAGGGGCCCCGCCCTTTTCCCACTTCACCGTGTCGTTATGACGTTTGAACGGTCCAAGTGCGAAAACGATCAACGCCACCGGCTGTTTCATCTCATACTTCGCGACAAATCCGTCTTTGTCTTCGTCATCGGGTGCCTCGGATAGGCGGGCGCCAACGCTCGCGACCCGCAGCTTTTTCGGATGTCGAAAAGTGAGCTCGTAAGTCGCGCGATCGAGATAACCGTGACGGGGGTACCACGTCGTGTTAGATCGCGGATAATGGCAGTCCTTGCAACGCTCGGTGTCCATCATGAAGTCGCCTTCAACGTCCAGATCCAACTCGAGCTGATCGCCGGCCTTCAACATCTGAGGCAGCAAGACTGTAAATCCACCTTCCCAGTCTTCCTGAATGACGTCGAGATCAGTGCCACCTGCCTTAACCGACTTCACGCGCATCTGTTTTTTCAAACGCAGGTTGTCGTATTCACCCAAACTCTCACCGATATTAAAACTGATGGCGCGCAGGTTTGGCTGAAGCGCCTGGACCACCATGCGCGACAATACTCGCAAACGTTTGCTGTAATCGCGCAAGTCGACATCCATGCGGTAATGGGCAATATCGATCTGGTCGTTCGCGTCTGAGTAGGCGACGTTACCGCGCTGGTAATCGTCCTGTCCGTAGAACGCGAGCCAAACTTCCGTGCCGTAGATGCCAGTGTTGTATGACCAGATCAGTCCTTTTTCTCCGGCATTGATACCGAAATTTGCGACGGGAATGCGGTTCTGATAGTCGAGGATCATTGAAAAGCGTCCACGCCTCCCGCCGTCGAACGTAGCGCTGAAGAAGCCAGGTTTCTCGCCGTTTACCAGTGAGATTGCGATACGCGCCGGGAAGTTTGCGCCGGTCTCGCGTAACAGGCGCGCGTCATTTTCGTGGGCGAGTTTTTGGGCGCGCTCGTTGACTGGACCGGGTTGAGCCTGGCCAATTTTTTCCGCCGTATCGTCGGTGAACCTGAAGACCGCTGTTTTAAAGTCGGATTCAATGTTCTCAGCGCCCAGCAGACGTTTTACGTTTTCTTTCTCGAACTCGTTTGGCGGCGTTTCAGCCGTGAACTTTCCTTCGCCGATAAAAACAGCGCCGATGGTCTGACCATTCACCGGTTCACTGAAATAGACAGTGCCCGTGAGCGTGATTTCGGTCCGATCCTTCTTCAGCACCAACGCGTTCACCTGGGCGGACCCGCCAGTCAGCGCGAGGGTTTTTACCTGGTTGTAGGTCTGTTTTTCTTTCGATCCGGCACTGTCCTGCGCAAACACGCTGGAAGAGCCGAGAATAAGGGTAATTACGACACACCCGAACAAAAACAGGGGACGAAGGGAGGGGGTATTCTTCATTTGAGGGATCTCCGAGGTTGATGGATTACTTCCGGAAAAGGGTTTTCACGGAACGCTATAGTGAATCAAAAAGATGGCTGTTAGTCCAGCCTTGATTTAACATCCGTGGTATTATCCCCGCACAAAAATTTGCCATGACAATCCAAGCCAGTAGCCTTGATGAGTTTCTGGGAGACTTTCGCTCTACAGTCGTGAATGCGACAGAGCGCTTGCGAGCGATCTCCGCGGAACAAAGCGCCCGGAAATCTTCGCCTGACAAGTGGTCGATAAAAGAGGTACTGGGACACTTAATCGACTCGGCCGCCAACAATCATCAACGTTTTGTGCGGGCGCAGTTTACCGACGACCTCGTGTTTCCGGGTTACGAACAAGAGAAATGGGTCAGCGCGCAGAAATATAACGACGAGTCATGGAGCGACATGGTCCAACTATGGAGCTCCTATAATCTGCACCTGCTGCACGTCATTTCCGCGATTCCCGAAGCAACTTTAATGCGAGCACGGATCCGCCATAATCTGGACCAGATTGCGTTGCATCCCGTAGATAAACGCGACCCGACGACGCTTGACTATTTCGTTCGCGATTACCTGGTCCATATGAAGCACCATCTCGATCAGATCTCTGCACTGGATTCTGATTAGGTCACAGGAGCTTTCGATGACATACACAATCGAGGAACTAAAACATAAAACCCTCGCGGATTTGCGTGAGATCGCGAAAGGCATCGAACATGATGCCGTCCAGGGCTACACGCAGATGAACAAACCGCACCTGATTTCAGCACTTGCGAAGTCGCTTGGCATTCAGCATGAACATCATGAAGTAATCGGCGTGGACAAAGCGGGTATCAAGGCCCGCATTCGCGAGTTGAAAACGCAGCGTGAAGCCGCGCTCTCCGCTCACGATCACGCGCAGCTCAAAGTCGTGCGCCGGACAATCCACCGGTTGAAGCGACGCATTCACAAAGCCACAATCTAGTTCGTTGTTCCTTAAATCCGGGAGTAGACCATGAAAAAAACCATCAATCTCAACGTGAATGGCGTCTCTCACAGTAACGAGGTGGAACCACGCATGCTCCTCGTTCACTATCTACGTGACGTTCTGGAACTTACAGGAACGCATGTCGGTTGCGAGACGTCGTTGTGCGGCGCGTGTACCGTGATGCTCGACGGGCAGGCCGTGAAGTCGTGCACGATGTTCGCCGTTCAAGCGGAGGGAGCCTCAGTGACGACAATCGAGGGGTTTGCGAAAAATGGCGAACTGCATCCTGTCCAGGAAGGATTCTGGGAACGACACGGATTGCAGTGTGGCTACTGCACGCCCGGAATGATCGTCACCGCCGCGCAGCTGCTCGACCGCAACGCGAATCCTTCGCGCGAAGAGATCTGCCACGGACTCGAAGGCAATCTCTGCCGCTGCACCGGTTACCAGCACATTATCGAAGCCGTTGAGTACGCCGCAAAGAAAGCGGCGGGTTAGGTAGTCAGTAGTCAGTAGTCAGTTGTGGAACCCGCTAACAACACGGACTACTGACTACGGACTACTGACAAAGACCATAACAAAGTACAAAGAACAAAGCGCCAAGCACAAATCCCGGAGGGATCATGCCAAACAAATACGTCGGCCAACGAGTGAAACGAACGGAAGATCCTCGACTGATCAAAGGTCTGGCCCATTACGTCGATGACATCAATCTGCCGGGGACGTTGCACGTCGCCTTCGTGCGCTCTATGTATGCTCACGCAAAGATTACCGGCATCGATACTTCGGTAGCATTGTCGACGCCGGGCGTTCTCGCTATCTACACGGGCGCGGACGTTGCGGACAAGATTGGACCAGTGCCCTGCGCAGGCGCGCTGCCGGACTTGAAGGTCCCCGATCATCGTGTGCTCGCGAAAGACAAGGTCTATTTCATGGGCCATCCGATCGCTGCCGTCGTTGCCACCGATCGTTACATCGCGCGTGATGCGTGCGAACTGGTGATGGTCGACTATGAAGAGCTGCCAGTCGTGACCGACGTAGAAGAAGCAGCTAAAGGCGGCCCGGTTATTCATGATGCATGGACCGACAACATCGCGTACCGGTTGACATCTGGCGAGGGTGACATCGATGCAGCGTTTTCCGCCGCAGACCGCGTGGTGAAACAACGCGTGCTGCATCAACGGCTCGCGCCGATTGCGATGGAGCCGCGCGGCGTTCTGGGGCGCTACTTCCCCGGTGAAGAAGAGTTGACGTTGTGGTCGTCAACTCAGATACCGCACCTCATGCGCACGCAGGTTGCGCTCATGATCGGCATCCCGGAGAACAAGTTGCGCGTGATCACGCCGGAAGTCGGCGGCGGCTTTGGATCGAAGCTAAATGTTTACGCGGAGGAGGCGTTGCTGGGCTGGATCTCGATGCAGTTGGCCAAACCGGTCAAATGGATCGAGACGCGTCGCGAAAACATTCAGGCCACGATTCACGGGCGCGGACAGATCGGCGAAGTCGAAATCGCTTTCAAGAACGATGGAACCATCAATGGTCTGCGTTACAGCGTGTTCGCCGATCTCGGCGCGTATCATCAACTGCTCACGCCGGCGATTCCTACACTGACCGGGCTGATGCTTTCAGGAGCATACAAGATCCCCGCAATTCAGATGAACATCACCGCATGCTTCACAAACAAGATGGCCACCGACGCGTATCGCGGCGCTGGCCGTCCGGAAGCCACCTACATTGTCGAGCGGGCCCTTGATCTGGTCGCCCAGGACCTCGGAGTGGATCCAGCCGAAGTACGGCGCAAGAACTTCCCTGCCCCAAGCGAGTTTCCATTTCATACCGCTACCGGTCTCGACTACGACAGCGGCGATTACGAAGGAGCGTTGGATAAAGCCCAACAAATGGCTGGTTACGCGAAGCTAAGGGAAGACCAGAAGCGGGCGCGCGAAGAAGGACGTTTAATCGGCATCGGTATTTCGACTTACGTGGAGATTTGCGCGCTTGGTCCATCGCAGGCGATGCCCGCCGGGGGCTGGGAAAGTGCGACGGTGCGAATCGAACCGACTGGCAAGGTCACTGTTCTGACCGGTGCTTCACCGCACGGCCAGGGACAGGAGACTTCGTTTGCGCAGATCGCCGCTGATGAACTTGGGGTCAACATCAACGACGTCACAGTCATTCACGGCGATACGGGCGTGGTCCAATACGGCATCGGCACCTTCGGCAGTCGCGCAACTGCTGTCGGTGGCACGGCCGTATTTGTCGCAATTCAGAAGTTGAAAGAGAAAGCAGACAAGATCGCCGCACACATGTTGAAGGCTGATGCTTCGCGACTCTCATTCGAGGGTGGCAAGTATTCGTTGCAGCAGGCTGCGGCAGCTGCCGCGGGCACGGGAGTTTCTGAGCCAGTCGTGCCTGTCGCCGAAGCGCCTGCGGCTGCGCTGCCGGAACCACAAACTGAAGGCCGGTCGAGTCTGACGATTCAGGAAATCGCGCTTGCCGCGCACATCGCGAAGGATCTTCCGCCCGACACTGAGCCCGGACTCTCCGCCACTTACTTCTTCGAACCAAAGAATTTCACTTTTCCGTTCGGGACGCATATCGCGGTTGTCGAAGTCGATCGCGAAACTGGTGATATTGAGTTTCTTCGTTACGTCGCCGTTGACGATTGTGGTCGGGTGATCAATCCGCTGCTGGTCGATGGACAGGTGCACGGCGGTATCGTGCAGTCGATCGGGCAGGCGCTGTATGAGGAAGTTGTTTATAACGAAGATGGACAATTGGTAACGGGCACCTTGATGGACTACGCGATACCACGTGCGTCGCATATTCCGAACTTCGAACTCGATCGTACCGAGACGCCGACGCCGGTGAATCCGCTTGGCGTCAAGGGAGTTGGCGAGGCGGGGACGATTGGCGCAACGCCTGCGATTGTTGGCGCAGTCGTCGATGCACTTGCGCCGTTTGGAGTGAAGCATCTTGACATGCCGATCAAGCCGGAGAATGTCTGGCGCATAATCAACGGCCATTAAAGACAGGAGAACATGAAATGATTCCCGCACAATTCGATTATCAGGCGCCGGCAACTCTCGAAGAAGCTGTTTCGTTGCTCGCAGGTGATCCCGATGGCGCGAGAGTGCTTGCCGGTGGTCACAGTCTTATACCCGCCATGAAGCTCCGGCTTGCGCAACCACAGTTGCTCGTCGACATCGCGCGTATCAAATCGCTCGCTTACATTCGTGAAGAAGGCGATCAGATTCTTATCGGCGCCACGACCACACACTATCAGCTTGAGTCATCAGATCTTTTGAAGCAGATCTGTCCGTTGCTACCGGCATGCGCGGGAAACATCGGGGACGTTCAAGTGCGGAACAAAGGAACAATCGGCGGGAGCCTGGCTCACTCCGATCCGGCGGGTGATTGGCCGGCCGCAGCGCTCGCGCTTGGCGCAGAGCTGGCGCTGACAGGACCAAACGGTGAACGGGCCGTAAAGGCTGACTCGTTCTTTATTGATCTGTTAACGACAGATATTCAGCCTGGCGAGATACTGCGTGAGATACGTTTCAAAAAACCGTCAGGACGGTTTGGACACGCTTACCAAAAAGTGCCGCATCCAGCGTCGGGTTACGCTGTTGTCGGCGTCGCGGTCCACCTCGGCTTGAACGCCGATGGCTCTTGCTCCAGTGCCGGAGTTGGTGTCACAGGCGTTTCGACTAAAGCCTTCCGCGCCCAGGGTGTCGAATCAGCACTCGCCGGCGTAACGCTCGACGACCAAACCATCGCCGCTGCGGCAGCGAGAGTCTGCGACAACATCAACGCCACAACCGATCTCTACGCCTCCGGCGACTACCGTCGTCATCTCGCTGAGGTCCATACCCGCCGCGCGATCAAATCCGCGTTGGCAAATGCGAAGTAAGGAAAGATCTTTCTTAAAACGTCGTCTCTCACTCCGACTGTCGTCGCGCTTTCGCAATGAAGTCCTCGACTTCCGCGAGCTTGCGGGGGAGGGCTTCGCTCATCCAGCGTACGCCGCTCTCCGTAATTAGCATATCGTCTTCGATGCGGACGCCGATCCCTTTGTACTTCTCAAACGCCGGATGAACGGCAGTGACGAATTTTTCCCACTCAGACGGGGTGAAACCCGGCTGCATCTGGTCTAATGCGTCGAGACGCACGTAAATTCCCGGCTCGTTTGTGAACACGACGCCGGGCACGAACTTCGCGCCGCCGCCCACGTCATGAACATTCATACCCAACCAGTGCGACGTTCCGTGCATGAACCAAATCCGGTGCTGGCTCGAATTGCGATCGGTAATCAACCCCAACTTCAACAGACCGTCTTTGATGACTTCCGTGCCCGCCCTGTTCACGTCCGACAGCGTCGCGCCTGGTTTTGAAGCTGCAGCCACGGCCTCCTGCGCGTCGTAAACGATCTGATATAAAGCGGCCTGCGCCGGCGAAAACTTTCCATTGACCGGGAAGGTGCGCGTGATGTCGGCCGTGTAGTGGTCGTACTCAGCGCCAACGTCCATCAGAATCAAATCTCCGGGTTTCACTGGCCCCTGCGATTCTATGTAGTGAAGCGTCGTCGCGTTTGGACCACAACCGACGATGTCGGGATAACCCCAGTTGTCTGCGTTGCGAAGCTTGAACGTGTACGCGATCTCGGCGTCGACCTCGTACTCCCATTTCGCATTAATCGCCGACACCCACGAGCGTTGGTGCGCCTCGATACTAATGTCGATCGCGTGCTGCATGATTCGCAACTCCATCGGCGACTTCACCAGACGCATCTCAGTGAAGATGTTCCAGACGTTGCGAATGCCGTAGCCTGAAGCGGTCGTACCCCATTCGGCCGCAAAGCGCTGCTCATTCCGGTACTCGCGGCTCTCGCGACTCCCCGGCATAAGCATGTACAACCCCGCCTCGCCCTTCGCCGCCGCGTCGAACAATGTGGCGAAACCATGATCATTATTCAGGGGCATGTCGCGAGGCAGATCCGACATGAAGATGTTTTCCTGTTTCGGACGGTACGGTTGTCGATTCCGCAAGGCCGTGATGAACGGCTGAAACTCGGTGTTTTGCCAGATCTCGCGAATCCCCGATAACTGGTGAGCCTCTTCGGCGCTGTACATGTGCCCATTCCACGTTTCACTCAAAGGACTGCGCCGCGGCAGAAACAGAATCTCTTTGTGCTTCGTGTTACCAGGCAACAACACCAGCGTCGCGCCTTTTTGTTTCAGGTTGGTCAGGTAGTAGACGTTATTTTCCTGGCGATAGGGATAGTCGACGTCATTTGCATAATTGCGCGGCTCGGCACTGAACAGGATCAAAAGCGATTTTGGACCAACGCTCTGGGCGACTCGTTCACGGCGCTGCGAGAGCTCCGCGACTCGATCTTTATCTTTGAAGACCGGCGCCGGCGGAGCAACTCGGATGTTTGAAGCTGCGCGTCGTTCATTGGTCGCACGCACCGCAACGCCGGCAGGCGCTACTAGTGCAACGATAGTGAGGCAAACAGCGAGGAATACAAAAACGATCCGAGTAGCTCTTAACACTTGCATTTATTTCTCCCTCGATAGACAGATCAGGGCGTTGGAGTAGGTGGTGGTTGTTGCCTGCGTGGTGCGCGTCGGGGATTCAGCACGCTGCGCCTGCCGTCAGACGTTACGAACACACGCGTTCCATCAGGCATGGTGATTATTTGCGAACCGTCGGGGAAATTACGAATTGTGACGCCACCGGGTAGCACTCGAGTCGTAGGCTTTCGTGATCGCGGAAAGGCGGGCGTTCCGGGCGGAGCAGGAATCTGCGGGTCGACGTCCGGATCTGAATGCGTCGGTGCATTCGCTTCCGCTTCAACGCGTGCTTTATCAGCTTCGCGTGCTTGCTTCTGCTCGTCCGGGCGCTGCGCCTTTTCGGGCTTCTTCGCAACGGGCTCGTTGGGCTTCTCTTCTTCGGTCGCTTTCTCTTCCTCGGCTTGCGCTTGCGCCTCGTCGTCTGGGGTAGGTGCAACGCTAGGCGTAGCGGTTGCGGTAGTTTCCGGCGACAAAGGCGCCTGGACCACTGAGCCGTTGCGATTTTGAATAGCGAGGAAAGCCAACACACCACACGCGAGCAACAACACCGCCGCACCTGACGCGACCCAAGGCAAGATGCGTCGGCGTTCAGCGACGGGTCTTACTACAGTCGTTTCGCCAACAGGAACGGTCTGCCGTCCAGCTACAGTCGCAGTCGGAGTGGCGACCGTGCTCGCCGCCGACGCCGGAAACAGCACAGTTTGAGCTTCACCGCGATCGACAACGGTTGCGACGCGATTCGCAGCGTGAAGATCTTTACGCATGTCAGCGGCGGTCGCGTATCGCTGATCGCGGTTCTGCGCCATTGCTTTCGAAAGGAATGAATCTAGGTCAGGCGAAACAGCCGGGTTCGCAACACTTGCCAACGCCAAAGGATCCGGCTGGCCGTTGACCAATGCGGCCGCGCGAGTCAATGCGTCAGGCGGCTTGACTCCTGTCATGAGATGATAAAGCGTGGCACCGAGCGAATACAGATCACTGCGAGAGTCGGTGCCGAGTCCTTGAATTTGTTCGAGCGGCGCGTAATTTGGCGTGTAGCCAAAAATGCTGGCGGCAGTCGTCACGCGCGAGATGTCGCTGGCCTGGCCTTTTGCAAGGCCAAAGTCAAGGAGGATGATCTGTCCACGCGCCGTGATTTTCAGGTTCTGCGGCTTGATGTCGCGATGGACGATCTGTGGATCCTGCGTGTGCAGGTAGTCGAGCGCGTCGAGCAGTTGATCCGCCCAGGTCAACACTTGATCCGCCGGAAACGGTCCGCGCTTGCGCACCATCTTCTCAGACAGATCGTCGCCCGGAATGAACTGCATGACGAGAAACTGACCGTCGTCCTCGGAAAAGTGGTCGCTGACACGAGGCAGTGCGGGATGATGTAACCGCGCCAGGAGGCGCGCCTCGCGTTCAAATTGCTTGCGCAGACGTTCCTCGGCAAACAACGTCTCTTTCAGCGCCACTGTCGTGTCGAGGCGTTGATCGACGGCCTCGTAAACTGCGCCCATTCCGCCCTGCCCGAGTTGACGGACGATGCGATAACGGCCTTGCAGGATTGTTTCTGGCGTCAACATCAGTAGGTAAACACCGCGAACGGGGCAAACGAGGCGATTATACACGGCGGCAGAGGAACACGACTACTTTGTCAGTAGTCAGTGGTCAGTGGTCCGTTGTGAGTCGTTCAGAAGTACTAGAACTAACAACTGACGACTGACTACTGACCGCTGACGATGGACAAAGTACAAAGTACCAAGCTCCAACATTGAGCCCTTCAGTTATTAAATGTATCCTACAGTCGCGTGAATCTAAGAAACTCGGAAATAATCGATGTTGGCCCACCCAGACGGCGACGGCTCACGATCTGGATCGTTGTCGCCGCCATCATTCTATTTTTTTCGTTCTCACGAATTATCTCCGTTTATCTTTCATCGCTCTGGTTTGGTTCGCTCGGTTATTCGTCAGTTTACTGGTACGTATTCAAAACCAAACTCGCACTCTTCGCGGTTTTTACAGTTCTGACCGCCTTACTGCTCAGCGCGACCTTCCTGCTCTTTCAACGATTGTTTGGCGCTTACGCTTTTGAAAACCGCACGATCATTCTTAACAATCAACCGTTTCAATTCTCACCAGCGAAATTCATTCGCCCACTCGGCTGGGGCGTCTCGATATTGTTTGGTCTGATTTATGGTTTTGATCTCAAGGACGACTGGCGGCAGTTCGCACTTTACTGGTATCAGCCCGCAACTACTTTTCACGATCCAATTTTCGGCAAGCCGCTAGGCTTCTATCTGTTTTCACTACCGCTTTACGATTCGCTGAGTTCGTGGCTGCTCGGCGTGACGTTCATCATTCTCGTAGCGGCCGTCCTGTATTCGTTGCTCGGGCTTCCACAAACAGTGCTCAAACCAAGCGTGCGCTGGTCATCAGGGGCAGCGTTTCGCGCAGTATGTTGTGCGCTTGCGCTGGTTCTGCTGGTATTGAGCTGGCGCACTTACTTGTCGCGTTTTCCGTTTCTCTGGCAGGACCATGCGACGTTCTCCGGCGTCACTTACACCGAAGCAAACTACACGCTTCCCGCGCTGCTCTTCGTCTCCATAGCGCTCATAATCGGAGCGCTCATCTCGCTCGTAAACGCTTTCGTTGCGCGGCGTTTTAGCCTGTTACTGATCGCGATCGCCATTCCCGTCGCGGTTTATATTGTGGGCGTGATCTTGATACCTTCCTACATCCAGAGTTTCATCGTTAAGCCTAATGAACTCGAGCGCGAGACGCCCTACATCAGCCACAACATCGAATGGACGCGACGCGGTTTCGGACTCGATCAGATCGAGTCGCGCGAGTTTGATCCCGAACCATCCACTGCCGCGATCGACATTAATAACAACCGCGAAACGCTTGACAACATACGGCTGTGGGACTGGCGCGCGCTCCAGGACGCACTGCGGCAAGTCCAGGCGATCCGCACTTACTACGACTTTCCTGACGTCGACGTCGATCGTTACGTTATCGGCGGCCAAACACGTCAAATGATGACCGCGCCGCGCGAAATCAACGACGCAAAACTGCCGACCCAGTCGCGCAACTGGATCAATGAACGACTGATCTATACGCACGGCTATGGCATCACGATGAACACCGCTAATGGCTTCACTCCGGAAGGCCTCCCGCATTTTATCCTCTCAAACATGCCGGTGCAGTCAACGGCGCCTGAGATCAAGATCACGCGGCCGGAAATCTATTTCGGTGAACTGACGGATCGCTATGTTTACGTAAACACGCGACAGCAGGAATTTGACTACCCGCAAGGCGATACGAATGCCACGACGAAGTATCAGGGCACTGGCGGAATTCGCGTCGGCGGGTGGGGACGGCGCATGTTGCTGGCATGGGGGCTGGGCGACTTATCAAAGTTGCCTTTTTCTGACGACGTAACCAGCGAGAGCCGCGTTCTTATGCGACGGACGATCCGCGACATCGTTAACGGCGTCGCGCCGTTTCTGACATACGACCGGGATCCTTACGTCGTCGTCAGCAATGAAGGCCGTCTGTTCTGGATGTTAGACGCTTACACCGAATCGTCTTACTTGCCTTATTCGACTCACCACGACGTCGCCGGAAATTCGATCAACTACATCCGCAACAGCGTTAAAGCAGTCATCGATGCCTACAACGGAACGGTCCATTTTTACGTTTTCGACAATAACGATCCATTGCTCATCGCCTACAGGCGCATCTTTCCCGGTCTATTTCGCGACGCGAATGAGATGCCTCCCGATCTGCGCACACACATTCGTTATCCGGAAACCCTGATACGCGCCCAGGGCGAGGTCTACAGCCTATATCACACGCAGAACCCGAAAGTGTTTTTCCAACGCGAAGACGTGTGGAGCGTCGCGCAGCACGTCACTGTCAACAACGAAGGAAAGCAGCAGACCGCGCCTATCGATCCGTATTTTGTGTTGATGCAGTTACCGGGCGAACAGGAGAAGAATGAGTTTGTACTGATCCTGCCCTTCACGCCGGCGAGCCGGAACAACATGATCGGCTGGATTGCGGGTCGAAGTGACGGAGAAAACTATGGCAAGTTGGTGGGTTACAACTTCCCCAGCTCGCGGCTGATTGATGGTCCAACGCAGATTGAGGCGCGTATCGATCAGAATGCGCAACTATCGAGCCAGTTCACCCTGTGGAACGCGCAAGGCTCGCGCGTTATTCGAGGGCATCTGCTGGTTATACCCATCGGCCGTTCGTTGATCTTCGTCGAGCCGATCTATTTGCAGGCGCAGAGGAGTCCGATGCCCGAACTGCGTTTGGTGGTGCTGGCAACGCAGGAGAAGCTGGCATACGGGCAAACTTTCGCGGAAGCGATGAACAATTTCTTCGGCGAAGCCGCAGTGCAGGCGCCGCCTCCGTCTGGTCAGGAGGCACCGCGGGAAGGATCTCAGCAACCAACTCCGGCCGCAACGCCGGCTCAGAACCTGCAACAGTTAGTCACCCGCGCGATTCAGGAGTTTGACGATTACCACCGGCTCATGTCACAGGGTAAATTTGCCGAAGCCGGTCAGAAACTCGAGCAACACAAACGCACGCTGGACGAGATTCGCAGATTAAATAAATAAACTGAATCAACGCCGGGTGTTCGCCTCGATCTTCTCCAACAATTTCTTCGACTTTTCGACGGCATCTTTGTGTTCCGCCATATATTTCGGATCGGGGGTTGTTGCCATCACCGTCTCAATCTGCTTCTTAGCTTCCGCGTCCCGATTGTTCGACTCGTACGCCTGGGCCAGGTGATAGCGCATCAGCGAGTGATTCGGATTGAGCTTTACGCCTTTTTCGAGATACTCAACCGCCTTTGCACTATCGCCGCCGAACATGCGCGGCGCTTGCAGGTAGAGCCGGCCTAAACCGAGGTACGCGCTGTAGCCCTGATAACTCTCATCAATCTTCAGCACCGCATCCATTTCATTCTTGATGTCACTGAAGCTCGAGAGATTCGCGATCGTGCTGTGTGAGGCGGCGCCTCCGTAGTTCGCGCCGAGCCAAAAGTGGCCCTCTGGTTTGTCCGGCTGGAGTTTTACGGCTGACTTTCCGGCTTCCGTCCCTTCGCGGAACATGTTGTCGCGTTCATCGTCGTTTTCCGTATGGTCACCAACGTAGAAGCTCGCACGCGCCAGTTTCCAGGCTGCTTCGTAGTTGCCGTAATCGGCGGTCCTCGCCTGCCGCAGCGCCGCGACAGCCACTCTCGCTTTAGCCAAATCCTCGCGTCCCTCCCATAAGGGCTCGGCTTCTGCGAGGCGGTCCGCCGCCATCTTGGCGTCGCTACCGCCAGTGAGGGCGGTGGTCGTTTCGGGGCCACCGCGATCGCAGGAAACCCCTGTCAAAGCGATAGAAAAAACAGCACATCCGATAAGGGCGGATCTGAGTTTTTGCTGGCTTTTCCTAAGTTTTTGCATTAACGGACCTCCGATTGTCTAGTATCGCTATACAGTTTGTAATACTTTTGCTTTGAGTTGTTCAAATTCAAAGGAATTACGGTATAGTGGCTCACCTAAAAGTGCTGGAGGAGAGCTTGGCGGGGGCAGCATTCTACGATCTTGAAGGCACGCTGGTGAGCACCAACCTGGTGCACACGCTGTCGTTCTACGCGGGCCGCCAGCAGGGGCTGATGGCCAGTTTCAAGATGAGTGCGGCCACATTTCTGAGCCTTCCGGTATTCGCGGTCACGGACCAGTATAGCCGAAAAGTTTTTAACGACCTCTATTTCAAGCGTTACAAAGGGCAGTCTGAAGACCGGCTCCGTTATTTTGCTCACGATTTATTTGAAGATGTGATTAAGCCAGCGGTTTTTCCGGGCACCTACGAGCTCATTGAAAAGTCGCGCAGTTTGGGGTTGCGGCAAGTGGTGATAACGGGCGCACTCGACCTCTCGGTCAAACCGCTCATGGATCACCTGGGCATCACGGAGTACGTGACTAACCGGCTGGAGTTTGTGAACGGGGTGGCGACCGGACGGCTCTTGCCACCGGTGATGGCCGCAGCCACAAAGGCCTCCTGGATTAGGATCTACGCTGAGCGCGAAGGGATCAGTCTGAGCGATTCCTACGCGTACACCGACAGCATGAGCGACCTGCCGATGTTATCGATCGTCGGTCATCCGGCTGTGATTAATCCCGACATGAGGTTGCGACAAACCGCACTTCATCACGATTGGCCGATCCTGAACTTAAAATAGAGTCACACGAGGCACAAAAAAGGCCACGAAAGGCCACCAAGCCGGAAAGACTTATGGCGCTTCAACTCAGAAGAAAAACCCACGAATCGGTCATCTACATCGACCGCGACAGCGCACCGCGCATTATTCCGTCCGGTGAGGATTTCATACTGGAAGACCTACCGATCGGCACGCGAGTTCTATATCCAAATCCGTCGATCAAAGGACTGCCAAACCGCGAAGCCGCGATCCGTTACGCGCTTAATCACCCGCACGGCTGCGATCCGTTGTTCGCGCAGCTCGAACCGGGCATGCGCGTCACAATCGCCGTCGACGATATCAGTCTTCCCTTGCCGCCGATGGCCACTCCCGACATTCGCCAGACAATTCTCGAAATCGTTTGCGACATGCTTGCCGGCCACGGAGTCGACGACGTTCACATCATCATCGCCAACTCGCTGCACCGGAAGATGACTGAGTGGGAGATGAAGCGGATGGCCGGACCGCGAATCTTTGCCGATTACTATCCGGACCGTTATTACAACCACGACGCCGAGTGGGCCGATGGACTAATCAAGATCGGAGAAACACGTCACAAAGATCCGCTTGTCCTGAATCGACGCGCCGCCGAGAGCGATCTCCTGATTTACGTCAACATCAACCTGGTGCCGATGGACGGCGGTCACAAGTCAGTCGCAGTTGGTCTCTGCGATTACGAATCGCTGCGCATGCATCATGACCCGCAGACGATCCGCGATTCAGACAGTTACATGGATCCGGCGCGTTCCGCGTTGAACCACAAAGTTGTGAAACTCGGCAAGATCGTCGACGAACAACTCAACGTATTCCACATCGAAACAGCCATCAATAATCGGATGTACGGCGCAGACATGGACTTCCTGCTGCGCAACGAAGACGATTTCAGCGCGTTCGATCGCATGAAGTTTGAAGCAATGCGGTATGCGATGAACAAACTACCACGTCAGGCGCGGCGCAAGCTGCTGCACTCGCGGCCGTCGCAATACGAGATGATTGCGTGTCACGCGGGAAAGACTGAGCCGGTCCACGAGCGGATCGTCGCGAAAGGTTTCGAGCAATACGCGATTCCGATCCGTGGTCAAGCTGACATTCTGATCACTGGGATTCCGGACATCTCGCCGTATAACGTTTATTCGATCCTGAACCCGCTGCTGGTCCAGGTAATGGCGCTCGGGTATCACTTCAACTTCTATCGCAACAAGCCGCTCTTGAAAAAGGGCGGCGTGATGATCATCAATCATCCTTGCTACGACGAGTTTGATCACGACTTTCATCCCAGCTACATCGAGTTTTTTAATCGTCTGCTGCCGGAGACGCGTGACGCTTTCACGCTTCGTGAGAAATACGAACGCGAGTTTGCGAACAATCCGAGTTACATCGAAATGTACCGCCGCGGGAATGCATATCACGGAGCTCATCCGTTTTTCATGTGGTACTGGGGCGAAAACGGCCGCCAGCATGTGGGCCGTGTGATTGCTGCCGGTGCGGAGAACGCACACGTGCCTGCGATGCTTGGGTGGGAACGCGCCGACAATCTGACGGAAGCGATCGCCATGGCGAGAAGTTATATGGGTAATTCAGCACAGATCACGATGCTGCATCAGCCGATAATCGGCGTCGCAGACATGGAGTAAGGAGCTTTGTTCTTTGTACTTGGTACTTTGTTGCCCTACGGGCAAGCAAACAAAGTTCAAAGTACAAAGTTCAAAGCACAAATAAAATGAAGCTCTCTCCGACCGAGATCTACAACGACCGCAAGATCTTCCTGATCGGAAGCACCGGCTTCCTCGGCAAGGTGACGCTCAGCATGTTGTTGCATCGCTTTCCGAACGTCGGAAAGATTTACCTCACAGTGCGCGCCCGGTCACAGGAAGAGTCCGAAACACGATTCTGGAACAACATAATCACCGCGCCGCCGTTCGATCCGCTGCGCGAACTCTACGGTAGCGCGCTCGAGGGTTTTGTTAACGACAAGGTCGTCGTTCGCGGCGGCGACATCGCCGAAACCAACTTCGGTTACAGCGAAGAAGAAGCGCAGGCGATCGCGGATGATATCGATATCATTATCAACTCGGCCGGCAACGTAACGTTCAATCCAACCCTCGAAAGCGGCCTGCGCACAAATGTCGTCGGCACGCAAAACGTGATCGCGTTTGCAAAGCGGATGAAGCGACCGGCGCTGGTCCATGTGTCGACCTGTTTCGTCGCGGGTAATCGCGCCGGAGCAGTGTGGGAGAGTGATCCTGTGATCGGTTACTTCCCGCGTCACAGCGAGCCGGAGATGAAGGGCGTCCAGTTCTCCGTCGAACAGGAGATTGCGGACTGCGCCAAACTCGCCGATCGCGTTCGAGACGAAGCGCGCGACGCAATGATGGCGGCGCGTTTTCGCGAAGCGGCACGCAAACGACTGATGGAAGAAGGCCGGGACGTGGACGATCCCGATGCTCTCGGTCTGGCGGTCGCTCGGGAACGAAAGGTTTGGACGCGCACACGCCTGACGGATCTGGGTGTCGAACGCGCGGCGTACTGGGGCTGGCCCAACATCTACACGTACACCAAGTCACTTGGCGAACAACTCGTCGCCGCCGAGGCTGGCCTTGTTCGGAGCATCGTGCGGCCGAGTATCGTCGAGTCGGCCATGTCGTTTCCGTTCCCAGGTTGGAACGAAGGGTTCACGACCACCGCGCCAATCATCTTCCTGATTCGAAAAGGCCAAACACAGATTCCCGCGAACGAGAAACTTATCCTCGACATCACGCCAGTCGATCAGGTCGCGTCGGTGATGCTCGCGGTTTCAGCGCAGGCGTGTGTCGAAGAGCCGCGACTTGTTTACCAGGCAGCCACCGGCGATTCGAATCCTAACAACATGGAGCGGATCATCGGTCTGGTCGGTCTCGACAAGCGCAAACACTTCCAGGAAAAAGAGACCGGCGTCAAGTTTTTCAATCAGGTCGCCGCGCGCATGGAACCGCGTCCGGTTTCGACGTCCAAGTTCGAAAGATCTTCGGTGCCGATGTTCAACTCCGCGGCGAAGAAAGCTTCATCATTGCTTGACCGCGTGCGACCCCGATGGGGCGGCGGCCGCTTCGGCGAGGTGATCGATCTCGTAAAAAACAACGTCGAACGCGTTGAAGAACTGACGCGCGAAACGACCGAGGCGTTCGACATGTTTCGGCCGTTCACGGTAGAGAACGCCTACGTCTTTCGTTCCGAGAACGTGCGTTCGTTGTTCGATCGAATCAGCGAAGACGAACGCTCGTTGTTGACCTGGAACCCCGAAAAATTTGACTGGTACGACTACTGGCTCAACATTCATTTGCCGGGATTGACCAAGTGGGTTTTCCCAACTCTCGAAGACGAGATGCGGGCGCAACCTAAGCGCGTCTACACCTACCGTGATCTGCTGGAACTGTTCGAAACGTCTACCAAGCGTCACGCGACGCGCGTGGCGATGCGCATCGAACGCGACGGCCGGAAGGAGCAGTATACCTACGCCGATCTCCGCGAGCTCGCTACCCGGGTCGCCGGTTTTCTCGCCAGCCAGGGAATCAAGCAGGGCGATCGTGTCATGCTCCTCAGCAGCAACGCACCCGAATGGGGCATGACGTATTTCGGCGTGTTGAAAGCAGGCGCGACTTGCATCCCGTGCGATCCGGAAAGTTCGACCACCGAAATTCTCACTTTCGCGCGCGCCGGCAACGCTGCGGGCATCATCACCAGCCAGGCCATCGTGGACGATCATCCGGATCTACAAGAACGGCTGCGCGAACAGGGACTCACCCGCTTTTGGACCTACGACGAAGTATTCGCGTTACCCGACGAGCAAACTGAAGACGAACGCATCGCACTGCTGCCCCAACGCGCGCACGCACAAAACGTCGCTTCTTTAATCTTCACCTCGGGCACGACGGGTCAACCTAAAGGCGTGATGCTCTCGCATCGCAACCTGTCGAGCATGGTGTCAATGCTCTCGTCGGTGTTCGATATGAGCACGAGCGACGGCGTGTTGTCCGTGCTTCCGTTGCATCACACGTTTGAGTTCTCGACCGGTTTTCTTACCCCGCTGAGTCGCGGCGCGCAGATCACTTATCTTCCCGAACTGACCAGCGACGCGCTCGCACGCGCGATCGAGAACGGACACGTAACGGGCATGGTGGGCGTCCCGGCGTTGTGGGAACTGCTCCATCGCCGCATCAAGAACCGGCTTTACGAGCGCAGTGATTGGATCGGTAAGACTGCCGACAACCTGATCCGCGCCAACGCCTGGCTGCGCGACAAAACCGCCGTGAACGCCGGACAGGTGCTGTTCTATCCCATTCACGAAGGACTCGGGGGCCGCATTCGTTATTTCATCAGCGGCGGATCTGCGTTGAGTGAGAAAATTCAACGCGACTTTTACGGACTCGGCTTCACGATCCTCGAAGGCTATGGGCTAACCGAAGCGTCGCCCGTGTTGACCGTCACGCGACCAGAGAACCGGATGCTAAGCGGAACTGTCGGCAAGCCGCTACCGGGCGTCGAAGTGCGCATCGCCGAACCTGACGCAACCGGCGTGGGCGAAGTGATCGCGCGTGGTCCAAACATCATGCTGGGCTACTACGAAGACGAGGCTGCGACGAAGAAGACGCTCGTCGAGCGCTGGCTTTACACCGGAGACCTCGGACGCGTCGACGACGACGGCAATCTTTATCTCGTGGGCCGGTCCAAAGAGATCATTGTTGATACCAACGGAAAGAATGTTTATCCCGACGAACTCGAAGAGCTCTACGCAAACTCGCCGTACGTGAAGGAACTCAGCATCGTTGGTTTGGCGGACGGCATCGGCGAGAAGGTCGCGTGTCTGGTCGTCGCCGATGACGAATACGACATTTCGCTTTCTCGCGCGTCACTGCATCGGCACGTAGAAGAACACTTTCGCGAAGTTTCCGCTTCCCTGCCCTACTACAAACGTGTCAAGGTTATGCACTTCACCGACATCGAACTGCCTCGCACTGCGACTCGCAAAGTGAAACGGCGCGAAGTGGTCCAGATCATGGAGTCGCTCGAACAGACTCAGAAGTCCGGCCGAAAAGCGTCAGCGCGCGAAGTGGCCGATGCGGATTCAGTGTGGCTTATGGGGCTCGTGGCGAACGTCGCGAATCGTCCGCGTTCGGAGGTCACGATCGACACGCGACTGAGCGATCTCGGTTTCGATAGCCTGATGTTTGTCGAACTCGGTACGGCGATTGAGAACGCAGGCGGCGCGATTTCGGCGCCCGAACGGTTCAACGAGATTCAGGACATTCGCGAGTTGACGACCGTTGTGAGCCGTCGTGGCGGCGCTGCGTTAAAAGAGGAAGTGCGGACGGCCGACCGTGATAAAGACGAAGAGATCCACATCCCCTCGTTTGTGCAAAAAGCAGGTACGAAAGCCGGCGACTTCCTCCAGCGTTTCCTTTACGACCAGTTCCTGAAAACCTACTACGAGGGCCGCTCAAACATTCCGCCACATGCGAACTTCATCGTGGCCGCGAACCATTGTTCGCACCTCGATATGGGCCTGACAAAGATGGCGCTCGGCGAGGCGGGCAGTGACCTGGTCGCTCTCGCCGCTGCCGACTACTTCTTCGACACGAAGTACAAACGCGCCGTCATGGAAAACTTTACGAACCTTGTGCCGATGGAACGAACCGGTTCGCTAAGACAGTCGCTGCGGCACGCACGCTCGTTCCTCGATCAAGGTTACAACGCGCTTATCTTCCCGGAAGGCACGCGTTCGATGACGGGCATCATGGCCGACTACAAACCCGTCGTCGGTTACCTCGCGCTGCACGCGCGCGTTGGCATTCTTCCGATGTATCTCGATGGCACGTACGAGGCGATGCCAAAAGGAACCTCGATCATCAAGAACCGCAATATCGGCGCGCGCATCGGCAGGTTCCTCGAGATCGAAGAACTGGAAGAGATGACGAAAGGCCTGCCGCGCGCCGAAGCCTATCGGTTGATCGCCGCGCGTGTACGGCACGAGGTAGTAAACCTGCGGGATCGCACGCGATACGCATTCGACGCCAAGACATTGCGCAAGCAATGGCGATCCGAGCGCAAAGCCGGACTCCTCGACAACGAAGAAGCTGTTTCGGTGCTTAGCACTTCGTAGTTCTTTGTACTTTGTACTTGGTAGTGAGTAATCGGTAGGTGCGGATTTAGAAAACAAACAACGCACTAAGTACAATGCACCAAACGTGATGCCCCCTAAAACGCCAGGCAAACGCACCGCGCGCATGACTCCCATGACTCCCGGGACCAAGCGCCGCGCGGCCATCGAGAAACGACAACGGGCGGTAACGCTAATCACCGGCGGTACGGGGTTTCTTGGTTCACACCTGGTGCGTCATCTAATCGAGGACGGCGCCAAAGACATTCGCGTCATGGCCACTTCGATTCCGGATTGGCTCGTCGATCTTGGCGTCGAAACGTTTGCCGGTTCTATCACCAACGCCGACGATACAAAACGCGCAGTCGAAGGAATCAGCGAGATCTACCACCTCGCAGGAAAAGTCTCGCGCGAACGCGAAGACGCGCGCGAGATGTACGACATTCATGTCGAAGGCACGCGCTTGCTCTGCGACGCCGCTAAAACTGCCGGAGTAAAGACGATCGTCCTCGCCTCGACCAGCGGCACCATCGCGGTCTCGAAGGATGGTGATACTGTTCCGGACGAAACCTTCACGCAGCCACTCGATATCATCTCACGCTGGCCTTACTACGCCAGCAAAGCTTACCAGGAGATGGCGGCGCTCGAACGATTTAGCGGCAAAGGCCTGCGACTTGTGATCATGAATCCGAGTTTGCTCCTTGGACCCGGCGACGACCGTCTCAGTTCCACCAAGCTGATCCTCGACTTCATGGCCCGTAAGATCGGCGCAGTACCCACCGGCGGCGTCAGCTTTGTCGATGCACGAGATGCCGCTCACAGTTTTCAGGTTGCGATGAAGAAAGGGCGGCACGGCGAGCGTTATCTGCTGGGTGCGGCAAACTGGACCTTTTCCAAGTTCTTTGGACGGCTCGAGCGGTTGACCAAGGTCTCGGCACCGAAATTGGCCCTGCCCTCACGGCTCGCAATTACCGGAGCTCAACTGGTCGATTCGTTTTTCAAACAGTGGGACCTCGCCTCGCCGGTTGAACCGGGCGCAATCGAAATGGCCCAGTATTACTGGTACCTAAATTGTTCCAAAGCCGCGCGAGAACTCAGTTTCAAACCCCGGGATCCTGGCGAGACCTTGCACGAGACCGTCGTTTACCTGCGAGAACATTTCCTTGGCGGCAACGCCTTCGGTAAATAAATTTCTATATTCGGGGAACTCTTTACCCAGCTCTGGCGTCTTAAGACAGTCAACTCAGGCAATTAAGACAGACAAAAACTAAGGAGCGTTTATGGGCTGGATTAGGGCACTAATTCTCGTCTGTGCGTCGATTGGCTTAATCGCTGCTCAAAAACCGTCGGTGCCCACGCTCCAGCTCGGCACACCCATCGAGCGCACTATTGCTACGGGACAATCCCACACCTATCAGATAGTCGCCGAAGAAAATAGTCTGGTCCAGATAACAATCGAGCAACGCGGCATCGATGTTGTGGTACGCGTCCATCATCCACTCGGCAAGAAACTCGCTGAATACGACTCACCAACTGGCGCCGATGGAACGGAAGACGTTTCCTTTGTCACCGCGAGTAAAACGCCTTACTTGATAGAAGTGACCCCGTTGAGCCGAGAATCGGGCCCTGCCGGCAAGTACAAGATCCTGCTGATCGAATCGCGTCCGGCAACCGAGCAGGAGATCAAAGAAAGCAAGGCCCAGGAGGTGCTGAAAGCGCGCGGCCTCGCTTTGCTCGGCGAGACCGAAGGCATAATCACCGAAGTGCGATTGCCGCAGACAAGAGTCAAAGCACAGATGCAGGTTGCGCTGCTTCTTTGGGAGTCGGATGAAAAGCGAGCTTTGAAGCATTTCACGGATGCGGTAACCGGCTTTAAAGAGTTGATGGCAACCGTCGATACCGCTTCCCGCGAATACACCAAGAACTATCACGTAATAACGAACCTGCGGTTCGAGATAGTGCACGCGCTCACTCCGCGACAGCCTGAGATGGCGTTGAGCTTCCTGCGCTCGATGCCGGCGCTTACGGATCCTTACGGCAATCAACGCGATGTGGCAACAACCGAAGCCGCAATGGAAATGGAAATTGCAAACCAGATTGCTGCGAGAGACCCTAAACGCACGCTTGAAATCGCGCGTGAGAATCTCAAGACGCGATATTCGTCGGCGCTCGTTAGTACTATTGCCACCCTCAGGGAAAAAAACCCCGAAATGGCAGCCGATCTGGCCAGTGAGGTCGCCAACAAACTGCTCGGTGAGAAGCTAACAAAGAGTTCGCAAGCCTCCGCTCTAGTTATAGGCCTGATTCAAGTGTCTGCACCGGCGGGTGGAAACCCGGCTATCGAAACCCACGGATCGCCGCGGCATCCGGCGCTCCTGCCGGACCAACTGCGCCGCGATCTCTTGCAGAAGGCGGTGAACGAGGCGCTGGCCTTCAAATTGCCAACCGCGATCCATTACACACCGGAGCGCGATTACGCGTGGGCCCTGGTTCAGGGTTTGAAGTCGCTAGGGGCAGAGGTCGACACCGTCATGAATGGAAGCTCGGCCGCTGTGAATAAGAAGTACAACGAGTTTGTCACTATTAATAACTCGCAGATACCTGCAGTGCAGGAATCCTACGACGCCATCAACAACATGAACATGCCGATCGACGAAGTTATTCAGGTGTTGTCGAAGGCGCCGCAGCAACAAAAAGAGCAACTCTTTATTCAATTCTCGAACCGGCTTCATAATAACGGTGACATGGCACGGGCAAAACAGATCTTGAACGACTACGTCACTAGTCCATACCAGCGGCAACAAGCGCTTTACAATCTCGAATTACAAGAGATGTATCGATCAATGTCGAAAGGAAAGGTGGAGGAGGCGTTGAGAAACGTTGCGAACCTCCCGACGGCGCGGGAACGCGCGCAGGCGTTGTCGCAGATGGCAACTCAGGTCGGACCAGGACTTAAGCGCTCCGCGGCACTGTTATTTCTCGATCAAGCACGTGGCCTCTTGCCGCCGTCACTACAAGCACAGGACCACACGCAAATGCAGGCGTTGGTGGAAATCGCGAAAGCGTATTCTCGTTATGATGTTAAACGATCTTTCGAGATCATCGATCCGTTGATGGACCAGTTTAACGAACTCAGCGCCGCCGCCCGAGTCATGGAAGGGTTTGGTGGCGAGTTCTACGACCAGGAAGAGCTGAACCTGCACAACGGTAACACGGTTGGCAGCGTCGCGGCCCAGTTGACGGCAGCGCTGGGCACACTCGCGTTAACCAATTTCGACCGGGCGAAGTCAACAGCCGATCTCATCCGGCTACCGGAAGTACGCCTGCGCGCGTATCTCGACATCGCGCGGCAGGCGATTCAAAACCAGCGCTGATTGGTGTTCACTCTCCCAATGCAGCGTATTTAAAGACCCTGAATCGATACTTTTGCTGCGCACGAATGTTCGCGGCTACCGCGCCATGTAAATTCTCATCCCACTTCGTATACTGATCGATGAATTTGTCTGATTCCGCTTTGTTGCCTGCGTATTGCACGGCCAGCACTCGCTCCAACATCTTGCCCACGACTTCGTGATACTTGTCGTAGTTGATGCGCATCGTCCTCGTCGCCGGATCGAAACTCAACAGACCATTCTCGAGATAAAAGTTCCACTGCATGAGTTGCATCGTCTGATAAGGCTGATCGCGACGTGGCCGATTGTTTTGCAAAACGCGCAGGATGCCACCGGCGTAAACGCTTCCGAGTTGCGCGTCAGTGTAGTAACCCTGTTTATGCAAAGCTTCGGCGACGAAGAGTGAAACCAGATCGGCCTTCATCTCTTCCATCGTGTTCGCGTTGTCTTGCAGTGCTTCGTCGAGTTCTCGGCCGTCGCCCGTCTTATCGACGCCGAGATAGTGGCCCACTTCGTGCCAAAGAGTCCGGTAGAAATTGCCGTCGGGCGTTAGCGCTTTGGCCGGTTCTTCACCAACAGCAGCCGCAAACGTTCGTGAGGTACCTTCAAAGAGACTCGTGTCGCGCATTATGTTCGCGCGCAGCAGTATCGTGCGACCGTAACGCCGTCCGAGATAACTTTCGTTGGGAAGAATCGTCGCCGTGTTGCCACCCCGCGACTGTCCGAAGTCAGCGACCACATCGTAAACACCGACCGGTATGTCTTCTTTGACCTTCTTGTGATGCCGGTAAGGCAGCGAATCCTCGAGCGCCTGAATTCCCTTCATGGCCTGACGCAGCGCGACGGTCTCCTGTTGCCGGCTTTGTAGCAGGCAGAACGAAAAAAAGGTCTTAACGCCGAAGAGCTCGTCGTCGTAAGTTTCGTAAGAACCGATTTGCGCGTTGAGGTTCTTGAATCTGCCGGTAACCCAGCTCGCGTCACCAGACTCGTAATCGTTAGTGAGCAGATCGCGCGCGCGGTTGCGCAGGAAACGAGCAAACTCCCAGTCGTCTTTATCGACGGCGTCCGCCGCTTCATTCAATAGACCATACGCCTTCATCAAATCGTCTGCGTAGGCAACGGAGTATGGCACCGCGTACAGAAAGTCTACGTCGGGCCTTCCCATACCAAGCTGGCTGAGCAATTTCGGATGCAGTGTTTGTAACACCGGGTACTTCTTGAGTGTGGCGATGTCGCGCGGGAGATTCAACTGCGATCGAACCACGGTCCGCAGATCAAGCAGTTCCGACGCTCCTGGCCGGTTTGGATCGATTGCATCCTTGGTCATGCCCCACGGATACACATTCTTTCCCGGCTTCGTCGGTTCGACGGGCAGAAACGCTTCGCGCTTGTTATCGAGGGTGGTGGCGATTGGTCCTTGGAACAGACGATAGAGCGTCAGGAGGTTTTGTGTTGCGGGCTTCGAACCGCTGCTTTTGTCGAGTTGTTCGAGTGCGCGATATGACGAGAGAGCTTCCGGATGCCGCTGCTCTTCGTAAAGCTTCTGAAAAATGCGACCGACTTCGATCAACTTCGCGACGGCTTTCTTTTCACCCACGGTCAGTTTAGAGAGATCCGGTGAAAGAGTGATGGTCTGCGTTTTTTCGATTATTGGCTGGCTCTTTTCAAGAGGCCAATAGCCTGCGGGAAGCGTTTGCGTAAGTAACAAAGCAGTCATCAGAAGTTTAGTCATGGATGCATTCTAATCTGAGCAAATCTGCGGCAGCAATTGTCCGCAATTCTTTGCGACGCATATTTATTGCACTTGATGTTTACCACAGAATTTCGCGGATCTTAAGTGAGGCACCGCGCTTGCACTGTTCGACTTGTCGTTGGTCATTTGACATTTCTCATTTGTGATTTGTCGGTGGCCGATTGACTGAGGTTGTTTGTAGCTCATCGGCTGAAGACAAACTCCGAATGGGAAATGTCAAACGACCAACGACAAATGACTAATGACGTCGAGTCTACGCACATTCATCAAGCGCCGTTTCCAGCGCATGCGAAGGCGCCGGAAAGTGGGCCGCGCCTACGACATGGCGCTGGAAGTGGCGCGTAAACTGCCGCCGCGGGCCAACGTGCTCGACGTCGGTTGTGGTAACGGTTTCATAGCGCATCATCTGACCGGATTGCTGGGTGCGCCGGTAGTTGGACTGGACGTCGGCGACAACACTTCAGCGCGAATCAATTACCTGCCCTACGATGGTCGTCATTTCCCTTTGAAGGACCAAACCTTTGACGCGGTGCTGCTCTGCTACGTTCTTCATCACGCTCAGGACGCGATACTCGTGCTGAATGAAGTCAGTCGTGTATTGCGTGATGGAGGTTTAGCGATTATTTACGAAGACATTCCATCGTTGTGGTGGGACCGGATGGTTTGTTGGACGCATGATCGACAATGGCGTGGGCGCACTGGTCCATGCACGTTTCGACGTGAACAGGGGTGGCAAAAGACGTTTAATCTTGCAGGATTTGAGATCGTGAGCGAACGCTCTTTGTCCCGCTGGCGCAACCTCGCACATCCGGTGGCGCGAAGGTTTTACGTGATCAGGGCAAACCAGAGAACACGCGAGTTAGTTCAAACTGATAATCCCGCGCTTCAACAGCCCTCGGAGCATGCGCAAGCAGTCCGCTTCCCGAAATGGGCAGATCGAAAGTATGGACTGGATGTCCCATGAGCCGTTGATTCGCGACAACACAAATCCCTCCTGTGGATCGATCTGTTGCAGCGTAAGATCGGAAGGCGCAACCACGAGATGCGGCACGGCCTGTGGCGATAGGTCGTTCGCGTAAACGTGCTTGACAAACTTTTCTTCAGCGTCAACCAACAGTCTCTGCGCGTCGGCATTGTTAGGTTGCTGCTGCAACGCTTTTTGCACGATCAGCAACGCGGCTTCAGGATCGCTGTCGAGCTTTCGCTGGGCGGACCAGATCAGTTCAGTCGCGCTCTCCGGCAGGTCTTCTACGCTCGCAATCTTCGGCGCACTTTCCTCCGGCAGTTCACCAGCCACGCGCGCAACGCCCTGGCCAATCAACGTGTAAAGCTGACCGTAAACATGAAACGCCGAAGCATGCATGTGATAACAAATCTCGGCGACGGTCATGCGCTTCTCGACGAAGTAAAGAATCCGCCTGTATTCCTTGCCCAGTTTCAATGAAGAGGTCCAGCCGGCGCCGAGTTCTACAATGCTGCGATCTGACGGGACCAGCGTCCGGTAACGGGCCAACTCGTCGAGCCGGTAGATTCCCTCCATGATTACAGTCGTCGGCTCAACTTCGATAAGGATTAAGTCTTCGGGCAACGGCTCGTCGTCGTAAAACTCAAACTCACCTTCGGTCCAAACAAACAGATCGTAGATAGCGTCGAGAGTGCGTGTTTTAAGAATGTCGAGTACTTCGTCTTCGGTCAGAAATCCCTGCTGGACCAACACCTCGCCCAGTCTCGCGCCTGACGTGCGCTGTACCTCGCGGGCCGCTTGGAGTTGGGCTTCGTCAACCTTCCCGTAATGAAGCAGAACCTGGCCCAGGTATTCTCGCGGATCGTTTGACTTTGATCCGACGATGAGACCGTTTTCGAAATAGACCTGTTTGCTGATGTTCTCGCGGTCGAACTTGAGTGTGCCTGACTTTCTGCCGGCAGCCAGAAACTGGAGCAGGTCAGTCAGACTCATCGTTTTCAACGTGCCTTGAATTGCCATTTATGTGTTGGTTTGTAAGCCGCTTGCCGCCGTGTGTCTACGCTCGGTGAGAGTTTCAGGGGGAACTCGTTCTCATTTTGCAATTACCAATTTGTCGTTTGCCGTTTTTCACTTTCCGAACTAACAAAACGAAAAATGAGCAACGGCAAATGGTTCAGTCTTCGACCAGATCAACAGAGATGACCGCTTCTGGTCCAGCTTCTTCTGCCAGCTTCAGTAAGAAGTGCAACTTCTCTGTCTGTTCTCCATTCAAGTCGACGAACCTAACGCCAAATCCGAGCCCATGATGGTGATGCCGCACCTCACCTTCCAGATATAGCCAATCCCCGTCAGGAAGGAGTACGCGAAAGGCTACTATCTCGCCGCTCATTACCTCGCCCACGGTATCGAGGTAGCATCCGCCTTCGGAAAGATCGGTAACACGAGCGGAGTGTCGTTCATCTCCACCGTGCCAAACCGCATCGAGACGTACGCTCAAACGTGGTTTCGCTCGTCGCTCATCCATGACTCAAGCATCATAGGGTTTTTGACGAAGTGAAGAAAGAAAATTTTATTGTTTGAAGGTTATCTCAGACGGCGCTGCGAACTTTTAACGCTTGAGGAATTATTTGGAACGTCGCCGGAAGCTTTCCAGGAAGTTCGCCATCGACTTCCAGATGAATTTCCGTCGTGCGATCAGGCGGCCGAATGACAACTTTTCGGGCCAATGCATGGCTAACTTCCGGCATTGAAAGGTGTGCGCCGAGATACACCCGCGGCGCACTGGTAAAAATCTTCAGCGCACTCAGGTCGCCGATACCGACAACGTCAAACTGCCCGTCAGTCAACTTCGCGTCCGGTGCGATCTTCATGCCGCCGCCAAAGAACCGCGCATTGGCGATACAGAGATTTGCTACTACGAGGTTTCGTTCATGTTCGTCATCAAGCTGTACGACCAGCCGCGTGCCTTTGTTACGAAGCGCTGTCTGAAACATTGAAACGCCAAACGAGATGCGCCCTCCGAGTCTTTTTGGCGTGTTGACGGGGAGCCAGTCAGGCGCACCGGCCTTCACGCGCTCGATCACCTTTGTGCTCATGCCGCACGAGGCGACGCCCAAAAAATAACGCATTGCTTCGTCGCCATTGTGATCGACGAACGAAACGCGCCCAACGTCGATCTGTCGGGTCTGGCCTGTGCGCAAGACTCGCGCAGCGGCGCGACTTTGCGCGGGGATTTCAAGTGTCCGTCGGAAGTCGCCGCCGGTGCCACTCGGCACAATGCCCAGTTCAACGTCTTTACCGGATGAGAGAATGCCGTTCGCGACTTCTGAAACTGTCCCGTCGCCGCCACAGGCAATAATGAGTTTCACGCCTTTTCGCGCCGCTTCGCTCGCTAACGTCACCGCGTGTCCTGGGCTCTCGGTAAAGACGTTTTGGAACGAACCAAACTGCGAACGCAAATCACTCGCGATTTGCGACCACGCTTCCGCCGTGCCGCCACCGGCGGAGGTTGGATTTACGATTACCAGCGGTAAAGACATCGTTTATTTCTTCAGCAACTTTCGGTCCTGCTCGCCGAGTTCGGCGATCTTTTGCATCACAGTGTCGGCGATCTCCTTATGGGTGCGCAGGCGATCCGGCTTGTTGAAATGCTCCGCGAGGTCGAGCTGCGGCCCGAAATGAATGCGAATAACGTCCTCGCGGTTCCAATTTCGCATCACTTGTCGCGGCAGGCTATTGCAGAGGCCCGCGATGAAGACCGGAATTACCTGCGGCCGTGCGTCCATGATCAACTTACCAACGCCCGGTTGCGCGCGTAAGAACGAATAGGGATCCTCGCTCTTGTTGCGTGTCCCTTCCGGATGAAAGCCGATGATGTTGCCTGGCCCAGTGCGCGCCAGATCGGTAAGAACACGAAACGAATACTTGTCGAATACACGCTTCTCCGGCAGCGGATGATCGCCAGTCGAAAAGAATGGCGGATACATCGACCACCAACCCATGATTAGGTTCACCAGTAGTCCCAACGGGCTTTGATAGAAAAACCGGCCGCGCACCGGAAAGAAAAGCTGCTTGCGCCAGCTCGTATTCCGAAACAGCACGGTCGAGACCGCGTACATGTCGAAGAACGAACGGTGGTTCGCCACCAGCACCAGTGGGCGATCGTGCGACAAGGCCTCGACGTTTTCGAGACCGTACACATTCATGATGTTATAGGTGGAGAGATGGATCCAACCCGCGCCCATCGTGCTCTGACACCACGTCCAAAATTGTTTCCACTTGCCACGGTTCATCCGTTCTACAAAGCGGAGGGCGAAACGTTCGAACGAGGATAGAACTTGCAGTTCTTCGGCGGCGGGAATCGGGCGGCTTGGATCTTTGGACTCTGGTCTTTGGACTTGGGTCGTGGGTCTTACGTCGACAGTTCTCAATTGCAACTCCAGAAAACAGGAACAAAGATCAAAGCCCAAAGAACAAAGATCAAAGTTACTCTATCGAGAAGTATTTCGCCTCCGGATGGTGAACAATAATAGCCGATGTCGATTGTTCAGGCTCCAATTGAAACTCTTCAGAGAGTGAAACGTCGATTCGACCGGGCTCCAGCAGGGTGAAGAGTTTTTGCTGGTCCTCGAGACTTGGACACGCGGGGTAACCGAAACTGAAGCGCGCGCCCTGATACTGCTGGCGGAACAACTGCGTTAACTCACCCGCATCGTGTTCTGCAATACCCAGCTCCTGACGAATGCACTGGTGCCAAAGTTCCGCTAGCGCTTCGGCCGTTTCCACACTTAGACCGTGAAAATAAAGATAGTCGGTGTAGTTGTCTGACTTGAACAACTCGTGCGAGTACTCGCTAGCACGGCGTCCCACAGTCACGAGGTGAAAGGCAACGACGTCCATGCGGCCCGACTCTCGTGACGCAAAGTAATCGGCGAGACACAGGTGCTTGCCTGCGGGTTGCCGCGGGAACGTAAAGCGCACGCGTTCGCTCTGGTCCTCGTCGTAAACGATTAAATCATTTCCTTCCGACTGGCACGGGTAATAGCCGTAGACGATCCGCGGCACAAGCAACTCGTCACGTATCGAACGTCCCTTCAGTTCTTCATAAATCGGTTTGACCTTTTCACGCACGAGTGCCTTGTACTCGTCAACCGGCATTCTTCCCTGTTTGAACTGCCACTGGCCTTTGAACATCGCATTCTCGTTCACGTACGCGAAAACGTCTTCGAGATGAATGTCGTCGACTACGCGCGACCCGTAGAACGGTGCTTTGGGAATTGGAACGTTCGAATCAACGCCTGAACGGGTCGTGTTACTTGTATCTGCTATCACACGCGGCTTCGCCGTTTTGCGGATACCGAGTTTCGCTTCTTCGCCAACCAGGTCTTCCGGATCATCGGCGATCTCGGCGGAATCAACCGCGACGCTCTTCGCCGTTCCATGGTCCGCCTTGCCGTCTTCGCCGGCGAGCAAATCCATCGTATGCAGTCCGGCAAACGCATCGCGCGCGTAAAACAGTTGGCCATGATAGAGCGACTTAAGATCGTCTTCGACATAACGACGCGTCAACGCTGCACCACCAAGCACCACCGGAACCTTGATGCCCCGCTCGTTCATCAACTCCAGGTTCTCTTTCATGATCAAGGTCGACTTCACGAGCAACCCGCTCATGCCGATCGCGTCAGCGCCATGTTCTTCATACGCGTTGAGGATGCTGTCGATCGGCTGCTTAATTCCAAGATTGTGGACCTTATAACCGTTGTTAGTAAGAATGATATCGACGAGGTTCTTGCCGATGTCGTGCACGTCGCCTTTCACCGTCGCCAGCACCATCGTTCCCTTCGCAGTCGCGCCACCCTTCTTCTCCATGTACGGCTCGAGGAAACGAACAGCCGACTTCATCGCCTCGGCGGATTGCAGCACGAACGGCAGTTGCATCTGGCCGCTGCCGAACAGATCGCCGACGACTTTCATGCCTTCCAGCAGGATGTTGTTGATGATTTCGAGCGCCGAGTACTTCTCGAGACCGCGCTTCAACTCGTCTTCCAGGCCGATCTTCTCACCGTCGATGATGTGGTTCTTCAAACGCTCTTCAACAGTTTCGCCCTTCGACGACTTGCTCGCGCTCTTCGCCTTCACGCCCTCGAACAACTTCGTGAACTCAGTCAGCGGATCGTAAACGCAAACGTCGCCCTCAAAACGGCGCTGGTCGTAGATCAACTCGCGAGCGACCCGTAGTTCCTGCTCGCCGATACGATTTAAGGGTTCGATCTTGCTGGCATTGACGATGGCGGAATCGAGTCCGGCTTCAACCGCATCGTGAAGGAACACTGAATTCAAAACGATTCGCGAAACAGGCGAGAGGCCGAACGAGATATTCGACACGCCGAGAATCGTAAACGCGCCTGGACAGTCCTGCTTGATGCGACGAATCGCATCGATCGTCTCGAGCGCGTTACGACGGTCCTCTTGAATGCCGGTCGAGATCGGTAATGCCAATGGATCGAAGAATATGTCTGATGCTGCCAGACCGGCTTCTTTCGTAGCCTGCTCATATGCGCGTTTCGCAATCTTTACTTTTCCATCGGCGGTCCGAGCCATGCCGTCTTCGTCGATCGTCCCGATCACGACGCTGGCGCCATACTGTCTCGCGAGTTCGATGACTTTCAGGAAGCGCGACGCACCGTCTTCGTAGTTGGTCGAGTTGAGGATGCACTTGCCGCCCGCGTGTTGCAGCCCGGCTTCCATCTTCTGCCACTCGGTCGAGTCAAACATCAACGGAATCTTGACGTTCGTTACGAGACGTGAAGCAAGCTCGTGCATGTCGGCGACGCCGTCGCGGCCAACGAAGTCGACGTTGACGTCAAGAATGTGGGCACCTTCGCGTTCCTGTTCTTTACCGAGCGCTATCAGGCCGTCCCAGTCTTCCGCGTTCAGCAAGTCGCGCATCTTCTTCGAGCCACTGGCGTTTACTCGCTCGCCGACGATAAGAAACGAGGCGTCCTGTACGTATGGCTGCTGGAAGTAGATCGACGACGCGGCGGGAATCAGTTTCGCGTTTCGCTGCTTTGGTGTGATTCGTTGTGCCGCTTCTACCAGGAGCTTCAGATGCGCGGGAGTTGTACCGCAACAACCGCCGACGATGTTCACGCCGAAATCGTTCGCGAAGTGGACCACCTGTGCTGTAAAGCTCTCCGGCGTCTCGTCGTAGTGCATCTTGCCTTCGACAACCGATGGCAGCCCCGCGTTTGGCAGGCATGAAACGGGGAGCGGCGCGTTTTCGCAGAGATAACGAACGCTCTCGGTCATGTGACGTGGGCCTGTGCCGCAGTTCGTGCCGATCACGTCGATGGGAAATTGGGCGAGAGCAGTTACGGCAGCAGCGATTTCGGTACCGTTGAGCATCGTGCCGAACGTTTCGATTGTGACCTGCGCGATGACAGGCACGCGCCTGTGGGTTTCTGCAAAGTGCGCGAAGATTGCAACGAGGGCGGCTTTGGTTTGCAGCAGATCCTGGCAAGTCTCGACGATCAGAAGGTCAACGCCGCCGTCGAGAAGTCCGCGCACCTGGACCGCGTAAGCGTCTTTTAGTTCCTGGAACGAGATGTGGCCCAACGTTGGAAGCTTGCGGCCTGGTCCCATGGAGCCGGCGACCCAGCGTGGCTTTGCTTTGGTGGCGTAGTCAGACGCGATCCGCTTGGCGAGCCGGGCGGCCCGCACGTTCATGTCGTACGCCTGATCGGCGATGCCGTATTCGTCGTAGTCGACCGGCGTGCCGTTGAAGGAATTGGTTTCGATGACGTCGCAGCCGACGTCGAGAAAGCCGGCGTGTACTTTTTCGACTGCGTCCGGACGGGTCACGAGTAGGTGTTCGTTGCAACCTTCAAAGCGCAGACCGCCGAAGTCGTCAAGGCTCAGGTTCTGCACCTGAAGGTTCGTGCCCATCGCGCCGTCGAAAACGATGATTCGTTCTTTTAAAGTCTCTATGAAACTCATTGATTTCAGATAAGCAATAACAAAGGCCCCGCGCTTAACAACGCGGAGCCCTCAAAATGCTTTGAATTAGACTCGCCGAGCTGTTTAGCGGATTATTTTACGTGGCCGCAAGTCGCCTTAACTCACCACGTCAACTGTCAAATCGTATTGAACCACCGGCCTAAAACAGTGTCAAGCCCAAGATTGTTCGATCCGTGCAGCCTCGGTGTTCATCTGTGTTAACATTCGCCTTCATGCGACGCGCCATTTACCCCGGTTCGTTCGATCCCGTCACTAACGGCCACCTCGACATTATCGAACGCGGCTGCAAACTGTTCGATGAAATCATAGTCAGCATCCTTGTTAATCCTGAAAAGCAACCGTTCTTCACTATCGACGAACGGCTTGAGATGCTCGCCGAGGTCCTCGCGGACATTAATAAGGGCGGCTGCGCGGTGCGCGTCGATTCATTTCGCGGATTGCTGGTCAATTACGCCGTGGCCCAACAGGCAAATGTGATCGTGCGCGGCATTCGCGCTATCTCCGACTACGAGTACGAACTGCAAATGGCGTTGATGAATCGTCGTCTCGAACCGGGTATCGAGACTGTCTTCATGATGCCCGCCGAAACATACTCGTACGTCAGTTCACGACTCGTAAAAGAAGTCTTTCAACTCGGCGGCACGATTAGTGGTCTCGTTCCGCCGTTGGTCGAATCACGCATGAAAGAGAAACTTACTAAGCCCAGATGAAAACATTTCCCGTTATGTCACGATTCCCTGTTTCTGACAACGTCGCGCGCATGCAGTCATCGGCTACGTTGGCCGCGGCGCAAGCAGCGGCAGCATTGCGCGCGTCTGGCGTAAACGTTTGTGATTTCGGCGCCGGCGAACCTGATTTTGATACGCCGGAAAACATCAAGCAGGGGGCCGCCGAAGCCATGCGCGCCGGGCGCACGAAGTACACTGCCGCGGGCGGCGTACGTGAGATCCAACGCGCGATTATCGACTTCTATCAACGCGATTTCAGTACGGAGTACCAACCGAGCGAGGTGATGGTCACCGCTGGCGGTAAACAAGCGATCTTCAATGCTGTTGTCACGCTCATAAACCCCGGGGACGAAGTGTTGATCCCAAAGCCTTACTGGGTGACGTTTCCGGAAGTGGTCGTGTTCGCGAGCGGCACACCGGTTTTCATCGAAACCGAGGACACGGATTTCCTCTTAACAGCCGAACAGGTCGAGCAAGCTATCACCCCGAAAACGAAACTGCTGATTCTGAACTCCCCGTCGAATCCATCGGGCCGCGTACTTCCGCCTGCCGACTTTCGTCGCATCATGGAGCTCGCTGCGGAGCGCAGCATTTACGTGATTTCCGACGAATGCTATCTGCGTTTCGTCTATCCGCCGGGCGAGGTGTTCAGCGCGGCGAGTCTACCGGCCGAACTTCGCGCGCGCTTGTGCATCGCTGGATCGTTTTCCAAGACCTACGCGATGACTGGATGGCGAATTGGTTACGCCCTTGCGCCAACGGAATGGACCAAAGCGATGCTGAAAGTTCAGGGTCACTCAACCTCAAACGCGAATTCAATCGCACAGTGGGCCGCCATCGCTGCGCTGAACGGTCCACAGGACTCAGTCGCGTCGATGCTTGCTGAATACACGGCCCGTCGAGCATATCTACTAAAAGCATTGAAAGAGATTCCCGGCATGAAATGCTCGGAGCCGGAAGGTGCGTTCTACGCGTTTCCCGACGTTCGTGGCTGCTTGAAGAATGGACTCAAAACATCCAGCGACTTCGCGCAACGGCTGCTCGAAAAAGAACACGTAGTGGTCACAGACGGTGCTGGTTTCGGAACCGAAGGCTTCGTTCGCATTTCTTACGCAACGTCGATGGAGCAGATTCAGGAAGGCGTGAAGCGAATCAAAAGATTTGTGACCACGGATTAACTAGTTCAGTCGATCCGTGGTCACGCAAACTGGAGAGTCGTCTTAGTAAAGGTTGAAGTTGTACTCAAGCTGCATCCACATCGAGACCCTATGCCCGTCCTTGGTGGCCGGTTCAAATCTGATGTTGCGCGCTGCAGCAATTGCTTTCTCAGTTAATCCGTAAGGCAAACCTCTCATCGTTTGGATGTTGGTGATCTGCCCGCTCGACGCGAACACCACTTTCAACACCACAGTTCCGGTGATCTGGTTCTTGCGAGCCTCTTCGGTGTACTGCGGCTCCGGCTTCGACAGCAGGCGCGCTTTGGTAGTCACGTCTCTGCCCTGGAAGATGCGCGAGTAATCGCCACCGCCGCCACCGCCGGGTCCACCGCCTCCAGCCCTCATGTCGCCGCCGCCCATGTTGCCGCCACGACCGGGTCCGAGACCGCCGCCCTCACCTGGACCAATACCGCCGCCAGTGCCGGTTCCAATACCGTTCCCAGTACCAGGACCAGAAGAAGGATCGGTGCTCTTCGATTTGTAGTCACCGTACGGCAACACGCGTGCGTCTGGTGGAACCAACATCGGATCCGCAACCACGGTCGCCGCTACCGGCAACGACGGGTTCTTCGGCATTGGTGGCGGATTCGGATTGGGCGCCACTACCTGCGGAACATCCAACGATGCCTGCGGCGGTTTTCCAAACGACGCTGGTCTTGAATCCTCACGACCACCACCGCCACCGCCCTGCGGGCGTTCAAACTTTGGCTTGCTACCACCACCACCGCCCTTGTTCAGTCCGGCAGGACCAGGATCGGGGGTCGGCTGTTCGTCAGGAATGTCGAGCATCTGCTCAACGGTAAGCTCTTCGTTAGGATTCTCGCCCATCGCCATCAGTCCCTGGCCACGGCGGTCAATCGCAACAACGATGCCGAGAATCACAAATAGGAACACAAACGAGGAAACCATCGCCGCCACGACAGTGCGCGAGTCAGACGGTTCCGCGCCCATGACTGCCGCGCCGCGCTCACGTCCCAACCAGGTTGAGAAAAGAGCGATCAGCAGGCCACCGGCAAATATCGAGAAGACGATCAAGCCACCCTTGGAAACACCGGACGAACGCGAGCGATCAATCAACGCAACAGCGCCAACCAGCGCGATCATACCGAGAAACGCCGCCCCCATCGCCACTAACACATTCGGCTTGGCGAGAAACTTCCGCAGCATGCCGCCATAACCGACGATGGTCCGCTTCGTGAACCCGAACGGGTCGCGCTTGAACTCAGGCCACGTAAGTTGATACTCGTGGGCCACGTCTTTTAGTTCGTGTGTAAGGCGGGAAGTCAAACCCGCGTCGTCAAGGAATGTCAGATGGTATTCGTCGCGTACGGCGAGCGTCTGAGAAGTGCTCGAACCAGCGCTGGATGCAGCGCCCCAATTCGTTCTGGAATCCGCGTGAACAGGTTCGATTGGCTCCGCTGTTTCGCTGTAAGCCGCGGCCGCCTCCATGGCGGGCATCTGATCGTTTCTGCTGACCGTAACGCTGGGATCGTCCGCCACGATGGGTGCAACCGCGGTTAGCGGCGTCCCGTCGACCGGACAAAAACTAAACTTGTCAGCAAACTCTTCTTGGCACTTGGAACAGAACTTCATCGGCACTACCTCTTCTCGCCTTAGGGGGAGCAGCACCGGCTTCAAGAGCCCGTCTGCACCAGAAAATTCTCTCGCAAAGCTTGTTTCAATTCGCTTGTCGAGAACTCTCGAAGGCCCTGGCGTGGTCCAGCGTTCGAGCAAAGCTTTGAGCTCGTCCTCGGAATCAAACTTATCTTCCGGCTCAACGCCCATTTCAGGCCTCCTTCAAAGTAACAATTTCCCGACCACTATTCAATTCCTGATTGCTGTTTAAATAGGGCCGCAACAATCTTTTAAGTCTCTCGCGCGCCCGGTAAATCCGGGCTTTTATCGCTCCTGCGTCCGCATTCACGACGGCGGCTATCTCGTTCAAACTGAGCCCTTCATATTCGTACAGGATCAGGGCTTCTCTCTGGAGGTCCGGCAGACTGAAGACCGCCTCTCTAACCTTCTCTGCCAACTCCTCATCCAGCAGCCGTCGCAACGGCGTGTGACGTGGCGAAACTTCCGGCTCGTCAGTCATTTCTTCGAGCCCCGTCTCGCGTCCCGTATTCCTGAAATGCTTCAACGCCAGGTTTCTGGCGATCGCAAATAGATACGTTCTCAGCGCCGCACGCTCCGGACGATACCCTTCTGGCCTGCGAATCAAGCTGAGAAAGCAGTCGTGCGTGATGTCTTCCGCAATGTCAAATGAACCGAGGAGCCGATAAGCAAAACGAAAAATCGGGTCCCGGTGTCGATCGTACAACTCTAAGAAAGCGGCCTGGTCGCCCTTCCCTGCTTTTTGCAGCAAGAGCTCGTCTGTGGTTCTCTCGGGCAATCAAGCACTCGATCCTGCAGGAACTGCTTCCTACTGTAGTTACCAAAACCCTGCTGAAAGTTACGGCCTGGTCGGGAAAAACTTGCGCGCGCGAAAGAAATACTAATCCCGCAAGGGCGGCAAGTACATAGTCTTTTGGAATTCCCTCGGGTCAGACCGCCGTCATTGCGTTGCCAACCAGGGCTAGGATGCGATTAAAAGCCAAACGGTTGACGGGTAAACTAACGGCATCTAAGATGTTTTGCTCCCTGTCGACCTGTAACTTTGTAAGTGGACGACCCCGGTTTTAGCCTCAATATGTCAATGCCATCAAGAATCCGGTTGCCGACCCAATATGGTGCGAGGGCGGTCGTTTTGGTCCTTTGCTTCCTGCTGGTTGTTCCAGCCACCCCCGGCCAGGCAGCGAACCAGCCACAACGGGAGCAGTTGCTCAACGGCCTGCGCCTGCTCCTGTGGGAAAAACCCGGCAGCTCCGAGGTTTTGCTTAAACTACGAATAAATAGCGGCGCCGCCTTCGACCTCTCCGGCAAGTCAGGTCAGATGGCGCTGCTCGGCGATCTGTTGTTTCCCGATGCGAATACCGCCGAATACTTCAGGGAAGAGATGGGCGGAAAGCTTGAAGTCGCCGTCAATTACGACTCAACGACGATCACGATGGTTGGAAAGACATCGGAGTTCGAACAGATCGTCGACACATTGCGTGGCGCCCTGCTTGCGACACAGTTAACTCCGGAAGTCATAACACGAGTACGCGACGCACGGATCAAAACGCTCAAGGATACAGCAATCGCTCCGTCACTCGTTGCGGATCGCGCAATTGCAGCTCGACTGTTTGACGATTTTCCCTATGGACGCCTGGTGAATGGTACCCCCGAAGATCTGACCCGAGTCGATCGAGCGGATCTTATGCTTGCGCGCGACCGCTTTCTAAATTCAAACAACGCGATGCTGGCTATTGTGGGTGGGGTCACGCGAGCACGCGCGCTAAGAACGCTCCGCCAACTGCTCGGACCATGGCGCAAGAGTGAAAACATCGTGCCCACTACGTTTCGTCAACCAAAAGTACCGGATGCGCGAACGTTGATCGTCAATGTTGCTGGATCAGCAGCTGAAGTTCGTTTGGCTGTACGTGGTGTTTCCCGAACTGATCCGGATTATTTCCCTGCCAAAGTCCTCGCGAAAATCGCTGAGCAACGCTGGCAGGGATTGACACCTGAACTCGTGAAGCAACCAGTATTCGCGAGAAGCGAAAGTCATGCATTGCCTGGTACTTTCGTGATGGGAGCTACCATCGATCCGCAACATGCTGCGGATTCCCTGGCCAACGCGCGAAAAGTAATGGAGTCACTGATCGCGACGCCTGCTACTGCCTCCGAATTGGACCGCGCAATAACCGAAGCGGTTGGCGAAGTCTCCGGCTCACTCTCCAAACCGGAAGCGTTTCCCGATCCGTGGCTCGACGTCTACACATATCACTTGTCTGCGTTGCAGGATCAAGTCGCTCTGTTGCGCGCTGTGACCGCACAGGACGTTCAACGCATAGCGACTCGACTTTTCAAAGAACCACGGCTTGCTACCGTCGTTGCGGGCGACACTCTTCCCTTGAAAGCGGCACTTCAGGGTCGATTTCAGTACGAGGTTTTAGGTGAAATTGCGACTCCAACACCCTCTCCGAAACCAGCGGCAACCCCAGGAAAGAAAGACAGTCCCGGGTAATCACAAATTGTTTGCAAGCGTCTTGCAACCAAACCTCCATCAGTTTTGGCTTAACTGTGCCTGAGAACGGAAGTGCCGCAAACGAACATGCGGGCCGCGTTCGCGAGATGTTCTCGAACATCGCGAAACGGTACGATCTTTTAAACCACCTGCTTTCCGCCAACGTTGATAAGCGATGGCGGCGGAGAGTAGCGACCAGGGTGCGCAACAAGCTTCCGTCGAGCGGCGCGAACGTGCTCGATGTCGCGTGTGGTACCGGTGATCTGTCACTCACGTTGTTTGAAACTACAGGAGCACGAGTTGTTGGCACTGACTTTTGCCGGCCCATGTTGGCAGTAGCTGCCGGTAAGACCTCGAGTCAGGTGCCATTGATCGAAGGTGACGCTTTGCAGCTTCCCTTTCGAAATGGCTCGTTCGACGCGGCGACGATCGCTTTTGGTTTGCGAAATCTGTCGAGCGTCGAAGGCGGTCTCGCGGAACTGTGCAGGGTTTTGAAACCAGGCGGCTGGGTGGCAGTGCTTGAGTTTTCGAGGCCTACTAACGCGATCGTCCGGGCTTTTTATGGCCTGTACTGCCGGAATGTTTTGCCATTGCTGGGCGGCGCCATCAGCGGTTCGTTGAGCGCCTACAAGTACTTACCAGCGTCGGTGCAGAAATTTCCGGACCAGGCGCAACTCGCGCTCCTTATGCGGCAGGCAGGTTTCGTTCAGGTTCAATATGAGAACCTGACAGGAGGGGTCGCTGCTTTGCACCTGGGCAGAAGACCTTTGGAATAGATTTTCGGGATTGGTTGCAGCGCTTTAGTTTGCAACCAGATACGTAGTCACGGGGAAGGTTTGGTAAGCGCGCGGTTGTCGGGGCTGTGCGAGTATTCGAACCTACCCCGGGCTACGTTTTTCTTTTTCGGATCCTGGTTATCCTCCGTTTCACTTCTGATAGAATCGGGCGCGATTGAAAACAAAGCTCCGGCATAGCATCCTTGGCTCCCTGCGTCGCGCACTCATTCTTTTATTGGTTGCCTGGACCGTAGTCTCGCTCGTAACGCTGCTCATCGAGCTGGTCCCCGGCGATCCTGCTGTCGCGATTCTCGGCGAACAAGCGACACCGGAGGAGTTCGCTCAATTCCGTGAGAAACACGGACTCGATCGGCCCCCCTTCTTCTTCTCTTTTCCACGAGACCAAAGCGGCGAGCGGCATTTCGCCTGGCACGGGGCGGATAATCGTTACACGGATTACTGGAGCGCACTGCTGCGTGGTGATATGGGTCTGTCGTTTCGCAACGACCGTCCCGTGATCAGTCTGATTCTCGAACGTTACCCGGCGACGATCGAGCTCGCGATCTTCGCAATGCTGATCGCAGTGCTCATTGCCATTCCACTCGGCGTAATTGCCGGAACAAATCGCGGGACATTGATTGATAACGCCGCCTCCGTCGTGGCGCTGTTAGGTATCAGTCTGCCGAGCTTCGTGATTGGTCCGATGCTGGTCTACATTTTCGCCGTCAAGCTCCGGTGGCTCGCTCCGTCAGGTCGCTTCGACTGGAGCGACATCATTCTGCCTGCGTTCACACTCGGCGCCGCGTTGTCCGCGATCCTGACGCGTATGGTTCGCTCATCCGTGATTGAAGAGTTGGGAGAAGACTACGTGCGCACCGCGCGGGCGAAAGGACTTAGCGAGCGCACTGTCGTTTACAAACACGTCTTGAAGAACGGTCTGATTCCGGTCGTTACGATTCTTGGTTTGCAGCTTGGCGTATTGCTCGCGGGCGCAATCATCACCGAGAAAATTTTCGGCTGGCCGGGTTTGGGTCTGTTGCTCGTCGAAGACGGGATTGCTAAGCGGGATTATCGCGTGGTGCAGGGATGCGTGCTGGTGATTAGCCTGACTTACATCATCGCGAATTTACTTACTGACATGGTTTACCGGTGGCTCGATCCGCGAATCCGGGTTAGTTGATTACTAAATGAATCGTCTGACCATCATCGGATTCATAATCGTCGCGATACTGGTGATCGTAGCGCTGTTTGCGCCTTGGATCGCGCCGTACGACATCAGCGAGACCAATCTAACGATACGTTATCTGCCGCCCTCAGCGGAGCATTGGTTTGGCACAGACTCAACGGGCCGCGACATCTTTTCACGCGTCGTGTTTGGCACGCGCATTTCGTTACAGGTTGGGATCGTGGTCGTGGCTGTTTCAGCACTCATCGGCACGGTTATGGGCGCAGTGTCCGGTTATTACGGAGGTTGGGTTGATCGTATCGTCTCCGGCTACCTGTTCAATGTCTTCCTCGCTTTTCCTGGTCTCTTGCTGGCGATTGCCATGGTCGCGTTTCTCGGGGCCGGTTTGAATAAGCTCATCCTGGCGTTGTGCATTATTGGCTGGGTGGGTTACGCGAGATTGATACGCGGCCAGGTGTTGAAAGTTCGCGAGTACGACTTCGTCCAGGCGGCACGGGCGCTCGGCGCGAGCGACTCTCGCATCATGCTCATTCACATACTTCCGAACGCGATTCAGCCATTGATCGTGCAAGCGAGCCTCGGAATGGCCGGCGCTGTTCTGTCAGAAGCTGCTCTCTCATTCCTGGGACTCGGCGTTCCACCACCGGCGCCGTCCTGGGGAGTAATGATCGAAGAAGCCCGGGACCTTTCAACCTTGCAATCGGCCCCACACGCTCTCATCTTCCCCGGCATAGCCATCGCCCTAACCGTCCTCGCGTTCAACTTCATCGGCGACGGCCTCCGCGAATACCTTGACCCTCGCCAACGCAGCCGGTAGCGGTACCATGGTCAACTACGAGGAATGCATACTCGTGCAACCAATAGAGTCGGTATTTGACACCTTGGAACCCCAACGCTACCATCCACACCGATTTAAATCATGCGCGTAGCTGAAAGCGTTATCGATCTCATCGGGCAAACTCCTCTCCTTCATATCTCTCGTTTCGCGCCGCCACCACTCGCCAGCGTTTATGCAAAACTTGAATGGCTAAATCCGGGTGGGTCCATAAAGGATCGAGCGGCGCTGGGGATGATTCTCGACGCCGAGGAGAAAGGATTACTCAGAGAGGGCGCGACGATCATCGAGCCTACCGCTGGTAATACCGGAATCGGCCTCGCCCTCGTGGGAGTTGCCCGCGGTTACCGTGTTATCCTCTGCGTCCCGCGCGGTTTCGCCGAAGAGAAGATGAAACTCATCGAGGCGTTGGGCGGCGAAATCGAATACGTAGCAAACGAGGCGGGTATGCAAGGCGCAATCGACCGTTGTCACGAGCTCGCAGCGACTATTCAGGGCAGCTTCGTGCCACAGCAATTTGAGAATACAGCGAACCCGTGTTTTCATGAACGAAGCACTGGCCGCGAAATAATCGAGCAGATGAAGGGACGCATCGACGCCCTCGTGATTGGAGCAGGAACCTCCGGAACGTTCGTCGGTGTCTCGCGCGCAGTGCGAAAGATAAATAAGGACGTTGTGTGTGTTCTCGTTGAACCGGAAGGCTCGATTTACGGCGGCAAGCCACCGGGTCCGAAGAAAGTCGAAGGCATCGGGCAACGTGACTTCATTCCGAAGATCTACGACGCTTCGATAGCCGACGAGATAATGATGGTGTCGGACGAAGACGTCTGCGACGCGATCAGGAAGATCGCGCGCCTGGAGGGTCTTCTCGGCGGGTGGTCCACCGGCGCAGCAGCAGCCGCTTCTTACAAGATCGCGGAACGACTTGGCGCCGGCAAGAACATCGTCACCGTCTTCCCTGACGGAGCGGAACGTTATCGCAGTCAGGGTATTTTCGATGAACTCTGTACTTAGTGCTTTGTACTTTGTTCGCTGACGCGACATTACCAACTAGCGTAGTTACAACGAACAAACTACCAAAGAACCAAGGTCAAAATATGGGATTCGCAACGATAGCTATACACACCGGCTCGGAACCCGACGAAGCAACTGGCTCAGTCACGGTTCCGATCTACCAAACGTCAACCTATGCTCAGGAAGGACTCGGCAAAAACAAAGGCTACGAGTACGCGCGGACACAAAATCCCACGCGCTCGGCTGTGGAACGTAACATCGCCGCCCTCGAAGGCGGGCGCTTTGGATTTGCTTTCGCTTCGGGCATGGCCGCAATCGACGCCACGTTGCGCCTCGTGAAATCAGGCGAGCACGTAGTCGTTTCCGACAACACCTACGGCGGTACTGCTCGTCTCTTCAATCGCATTCTCACCAACTACGGAATCACATTCGATTACGTCGATACGTCTGAACCGCTAAACGTCGAAGCGGCAATCAAACCCAACACTAAGATGGTGTTCATCGAGACGCCAACAAATCCGGTGATGATCGTTACGGATTTGAAAGAGGTCAGCGAGATGGCACACCGCGCGGGCGCGCGCGTCGTTTGCGACAACACCTTCATGTCGCCTTACCTTCAACGTCCGCTCGAATTTGGCGTCGATATTGTGGTCCATTCAACCACCAAGTACCTCAACGGTCACTCTGATGGCGTTGGCGGCGTCGTGGTGTTGAATGATGAAGAGGATGCGAATTGGATTGGATTTGTCCAGAACAGTGCCGGCGCGATTCTTTCGCCGTTCGACTCGTTTCTCGTGATGCGCGGCACGAAGACGTTGGCCCTCCGGATGGAACAGCATGACAAGTCAGGTCGAGCAGTCGCAGCGTTTCTCGAAGAGCATCCGAAAGTGCACAAGGTTTACTACCCTGGCTCGGCATCTCACCCGCAGCATGCGTTGGCCCGCCGGCAACAACTTGGATTCGGCGGGATGGTCGCCTTCGACGTGGGTTCGCTGGCGAACGCGCGCACGGTGCTCGAGTCTGTTAAGCTCTGCACTCTTGCGGAAAGCCTCGGCGGCGTCGAGAGCCTGATTTCACATCCGGCGACAATGACGCACGCCTCGGTAGAAGAAGCAAAGCGGCAACGAATCGGCATTACAGATGGACTGGTTCGAATCTCAGTGGGCATCGAGGACACCGACGATATAATCGCAGACCTCGATCAGGCGCTGGAGAAAATCTAGTTTTTTACTTAGCAGTGGGTGCTTTGTACCTGGTCTTCGCGCGTTAAGATTAAAGGGGGGACCTTGACAAGCACAAAGTACCAACTACGTTTTCTTACTGGAGTGACAGCTAAACAACGGGTTACAATTACGCGGTTCTCAACCTTTAGCAGACTCCCTGATACGCTCTCCTTATGATCGTAGAGTTATTCGCCAAAACAGACGTCGGCCGGGTGCGACGCGGCAATGAGGACAATTTTCTGGTCCTTGATCTGTCATCAGCACAAACATGGACGGGCGCCGACGGCGCGACTCCACCCGAAAAACTCAAGCGTTTTGATCTGGGGCAAAAAGGACTCGTGCTCGTCGTATCAGACGGCATGGGCGGCGCGCTCGCAGGGGATGTCGCGAGCCGCATGGCAGTCGACTCGGTAAGGGAGATGTTGATCGGCGGTGAAGGTAACGCCTCGTGCGATCCCGAATTGGACCTTGTCGAGTGTTTGAAGAGCGCCACCATCTACGCCAACCTCGCCATTCATCACCGCAGCCAGGAAGATTCGCGTTGTGCCGGCATGGGCGCGACTTTTACCGGCGCCGCCATCCGAGGCGATAGCTTGGATCTCGTCCAGGTCGGAGACAGTCGCGGCTACATCATTCGCAAGGACCACATTCGTCTCGCCACCAAGGACCAGTCTCTGGTCCAGCAGCTCGTGGACGTTGGCCAAATCAGCGAGTCGGAGGCCGAAACACACATGTTTCGCAACGTAATACTTCAGGCGTTAGGTGCGCAAAGCGACGTAAATCCGGTGACCGGCAAGATTCGTCTGCGACAGGGCGACGTCGTACTGCTTTGCAGCGATGGGCTCTCCGGCAAACTGCGATCAGATGATATTCAGAAGATTGTCGTCGAAAGTCAGGGCAACCTGTCGAAGGCCTGCGACTTATTGATTGACGAGGCCAACAACCGCGGCGGTGAAGACAACATCACGGTCGTGCTGGCAAGGTTCGACGGCGATGACCTCGAAGCGCCGGCGACCGATCGGATAACTATAGAGCTACCACCACTTGAGGAAGACAAAACCCTCGACGACAACTACGAAGCCGACACCGAGCCTCACTGAATTGCTCCTGGCAGCTTGCAACTTGGTCCGTATTCGAGGCATCATAGGCCTGTTAATCCTTCTCTCGCGCATCGACGGTGATGCGCCCGCGCACAAAAGATCAGCGCCGGACGTTTGGATAGTTCGAGAGCAGGCTTGTTTTTCACACTTGCGAAGCCGCTCTTTTGAGAGCATCCGAACCTGATCCTTCGAACGCTACCGTTCGCCGAAGCCAAATCTGATTCGCAGCTTCTTTAATTCCTAAACAAAGGAAAAGGTATATCTCTATGACAAAGAAACTCTATGTTGGAAACCTCTCTTTCCAAACCACTAATCAGGACCTCCAGGACTTGTTTTCACAAGCCGGAACTGTCGAATCAGCGCAGATCATCGAAGACCGCGACACCGGACAATCGAAGGGTTTCGCCTTCGTCGAAATGTCGACCAACGAAGAAGCGGCTTCCGCCATTGACCAGTTCAACGGCAAGGAAGTTGGCGGTCGAATGCTGAAGGTCAATGAAGCCAAACCACGCGAGAATCGCAGTGGTGGTGGCGGACGCGGCTTCGGCGGCAACCGCGGCGGCGGTTACGGCGGCAATCGCGGCGGCGGCGGCGGCGGCAGCAATTCTGGACGACGCTCAGAGCCGCGCTGGTAATCTCGTGTCCTCAACTCACAACCCGTCACACACAAAGGAACCTATGAACTTTTCACAACTAGGATTGGCAGACGCGCATTTGCGCGTCTGCCAGTCACTCGGATACCTAAATCCAACACCAATACAAACTAAAGTCATCCCGATGATTTTGAAAGGCGACGATGTAATTGGATGTGCCGAAACCGGCACTGGCAAGACCGCCGCATTTCTTCTTCCCATCATTCAAAACCTGGGCGCTCGAGCACGTCCCGGCATTCGGGTGCTGGTACTTGCACCGACGCGAGAGCTGGCACTTCAGATCCAAAAGAACTACAGCGAGCTTAATCACCTTAAGGACAATCGCAGTGTCCTCGTGATCGGTGGCGCCAATATCAGAACGCAAATCGCTGACTTGCGCGGCCGAGCAACCGTTGTCATTGCGACACCAGGCCGTTTGCTGGATCTCCGCCAACGCCGTGCAATCGATCTATCGGCTATCGAAGTACTTGTTCTCGACGAGGCCGATCGCATGCTGGATATGGGTTTCCTACCGGCGATCAGGCAGGTCCTCGCAATGTTGCCGAACAGCAGACAGACGCTGTTATTTTCAGCCACGATGTCTCAGAGCATCGAGAGCCTCGCGCGTTCAACAATGAAACAGCCGAAGTTGGTTGAGGTAAATACACGCGGTCGCGCGGCCAAAATGGTCGAACAAACTGTCTATTCAGTTTCGGCGGAAAACAAAACCGCAATTTTGCTTGACCTGCTCGAGAGCGTCAATGAACGAGAATCGCTTGATAAGGTGCTGGTTTTTACGCGCACTCGACGTGGATCAGAACGCCTGTCGCACATTCTCAAAGCTCGCAATCACAGCGTGAATCGCATTCACGCGGACCGTAGTCAGCAACAGCGCGAAGCCGCGTTGCGCGGTTTTCGCGATGGTCACACGCGAGTGCTTGTTGCGACGGATATTGCAGCTCGTGGATTGGATGTCGACGCCGTCTCGCACGTGATCAATTACGACGTGCCGAGTGTTCCGGAAGACTATGTCCACAGAGTGGGTCGCACTGGAAGAGCCGGGAAGCACGGTAAGGCGATCACGATCGTCACACCCGTCGACGAGTTGTCGATGAAAGCAATTGAGCGCCTGATGGGCCAACCCGTTAATCGCATCGTGCCGGAAGGCTTTGGTGGTTTGCAGCCGTCGACAACACGTGCTGCTAAGCCATTCGCGCCGTTTGGGCGCGCTTACAAGGGCGCAGTCCGCTCGTTCCGACCGCAACGCGGACGATAAATCGTTATCCGTATTCCTTGCCGGCCGCCTGGACGAACTCTTACTCCGCTTCGGAAATACTCATCTCGAAGGGTGCGTGCGAAATTTGTAGCGAGCACAGTTTAACCAGTGCTTAGGCCTGGTTAAACGACCTTCAGTCTCTATCTCGAATTGCGTTGCACAAGAATTGAGTTTTGGAAGAAGTCTTCTCTGCGGTTCTCTGAGTATCTCTGTGTTCTCTGCGTTAAGGTCTTTCCTCGCAGAGCCCGCAGAAATACACAGAGGGCCGCAGAGAAAACCAATCAGATATGGACTTTTGAGCGAAGCTATCTCACATACAAGTGGAGTATGGAGTAATGGTGGGGCGTTACTCAGCCTTCACTCTCGGGGAGGGCTTTCGGACGCCAGTCTGGTTCGCCGCCGACTCGCTTCACATAGATCGAGGCGCCTTCGACGCTCTCGACGCAAACGCGTTCGCCAGCTTCGAGAGGTGCTTCGCCGGGGGCTGGGTATGCGGTCCAGGTCGAGCCGAAGACTTTAACAGCGCCTTCCTGCATTGCGCCTTTGCTGGAGGAAACGACAGTTCCGATCTTTCCCGGAAGCGCGTCGACACCGCTGCGTAGCGATTCTCCGGTCCTTTCGCGTGAAAAGTAGTTGATGAAGATCGTGCGTGAGGCCGCGGTGAGACCAATCGATACGACGACGAAAATCATGAACTGGACCAGCAAGCTATCGATGCCGATAAGGCCGGCGAACGCCGCAGCAAGTGCGCCGATGCCAAACCACAGCAGAACGAAACCGGACGTGAAGACCTCGGCCACGATCAATATCGCAGCCAGAACGGCCCACAAAACCCAGAACCAGTCACTCATCGTTGAATCATTGCCTAAAGAATTAGGGTTAACCCTTCAAGATGTTTTTCATCACAAACCAGATATTCGCCGGGCGCTCGGCTAATCGCCGCATGAAGTAAGGATACCAGTGTTTTCCATAAGGAACATAGACGCGCATGTTGTATCCATCCCGCGCTAACTGCCGTTGCAGATCGCGCCGGATCCCGTAGAGCATCTGGAATTCAAACTTCTCCTTCCCAATACCCTCGCGCGTCGCGAAATCGATCGTTGCATCGATCATCTTAGGATCGTGTGTAGCGATGCCGTGATAGACACCGCTCGACAACAAGAGTTGCATCACCTTAACGTAGTTGTCGTCAACGTCCTTCTTGTCTGGGAACGCCACCTCGGGCGGCTCGCTGTACGCGCCCTTGCAGATGCGGATGCGCGCCGGCAGCTTTACTAGCTCTTGCGCATCGTCGTAGGTCCGCCGCAAGTACGACTGCAACACGATACCCACATCGTTCAGATCAAATTCAGTGCGCAGACGCTTGAAGATATCGATCGTCACTTGCGTGACGTTCGAACCTTCCATATCGACGCGCACAAAGTTGCCACGTTGCTGCGCGTCGAGAACAACACGCCTTGCATTCCTGTAAGCGAGTTCCGGATCCAGCTCCAGACCAAACTGCGTTAGCTTGATCGAGACGTTGGAGCGAATGCGCGTTTCATCGATCCGCCGCAAGATTTGCAAATACTCTTCAACTTCTTTGTTCGCTTCGTCAGGGTTATCTACTGACTCGTTCAAATGATCGAACGATGCGGTACAGTTCTCGGCATTAATCTCGCGAATGTACGGAACGACCTCGTCGATTGTCTCGCCGGCGACGAAGCGAGTGGTTAGTTTTTTAAAGAAGCTGAATCGAGTGGCAAAATCCTTCAGGCCTTCCTGGCCCGACAACCAAATCAGCGCGCTTCTCGTTACCATCTAATCCGTGTTCCCGGGAAGTCTTTCTCCAAAGTCAGTTTGAGCGGTCCAAGAAAACACGGACAACCTTCGTTGTGCTATTCTTGGCGGGTTCTTCTCCAACCCGAGGAGGAATAATTGCACACCACCAGTAGAACAAGGAACCGCGCGGAATGCGATTGAAGCTGGTGATAATCGCTTCAGTGCTCGCGGCGGTGGTAGGTTCCGGCGCCAGTATCGCGCTCGTGTTGGGTGTGTTCGCCGTGAAAACGTTGTCGAGCCCCGGTCTGCTGGTAGCTTCGACTTTTTTACTGCCGATAGCGGCAATCGTATTCGCCTCAATCTTTGTTTATCGACACACCGCCAGACGACGAAAGCTTCAGGCTTTTTTAACCGCACTGCTCGCGACGCTGCTTACTATCTCGATTTTCATTCTCGCTACGACTTTAACTTCGCGAATCAACCCGCCTGAGCCTTATTTACCGGGACCAGAGATCGCTTCCTAGCCCTCGCTAGTATTCAATCCAATCTCGCGTTGGACCGGACGCAACGCGTCGATAACGAAACGAATGTGTTCATCCAAGTCTACGCCCAACTCTTCGACGCCCTGTTTGATGTCGTCGCGATTGACGGACCGCGCAAACGCTTTGTCTTTCAGTTTTTTCTTCACCGACGAGACTTCCATATCGTCGAGACTGCGTGAAGGCCGCACCAACGCGCATGCTACTAAGAAACCGCACAGCTCGTCAGTCGCAAAGAGCGCGCGGGCCATGTCCGTATCGCGCGGCACGCCCGTATAAGTTGCATGGCCCATGATCGCGCGTATGATGCGTTCGGAATAACCACGGCCGCAGAGAATGTTCGCGCCGGTGAACGGATGCTGGTCAGTCGTGGGAAACATCTCGTAGTCGAAATCGTGAAGCAGCCCGACTAATCCCCACTCATCTTCGTCGGCAGGTCCCTCGTTGTACCGCCTCGCGCACGCGCGCATCGCGGTTTCTACAGCAATGGCGTGCTTACGCAGGCTATCGCCCTTCGTGTACTCACACAACAACTCCCACGCTGCAGCCCTGTTCATTGGTTGTTTATCATTTGACACTGTTCATTTGTCATTTTGTAGTTCCAGCGTCCAGTGTTCTTCACACTTGGAACAAGAAAAATGAGCAATGGCAAACGGAAAATGATCACTTGGCGCCGGTTGCAAGATAACCGGGCCGCGCGCGAATCATAACATCCTTGCGCGTGCTTGCCACCTTGATCCGGCGATAACGTTGGTCGTGTTCTTTGTTCAGTGGATAGTAGCCAAGCAGATACTGCGTGCGGAGCTCGGCTGCGACCTGAGCGAAGGCTTCAGGTAGATAGTCGAGTGTATCGGCGCGGATGAGCCGGCCGCCTGATTTCTCTGCAAGCGCCTTGAGGTAGTCGTCTGCCATTGCGTATGCCTGGTCGAGCATACGGGTAATCTCGTCGTCAGGACCCGTTCGTCTATTCGTCGTTGTCGAGGATGG
>Ga0209486_10000056_pt1 | contig 56428 bp, 56 predicted proteins | sample NCCompost_FD_187518 | JGI IMG/M metagenome (GOLD analysis project Ga0209486, IMG submission 187518) | Agricultural soil microbial communities from Utah to study Nitrogen management - NC Compost (SPAdes) (version 2) | ecosystem: Environmental > Terrestrial > Soil > Agricultural land | place...
CATTTGCTGGGCGTACTGGTCGCCGCGGCGCTGTTCGCCGGCGCTTGCGACGGCGACAAGGCCCCTCCGGGTCCTTCGGCGGGCGCCGTGGGGGGCGACTCGACCGCAGCTTCCGCTCCCGCCGCTCCCGCCGCTCCCGCCGCTCCCGCGGGCGACGCGCCGGACACGAGCGACATGGGCGACGTGGTCCTCGCCAAGATCAACGCGAATCCCGCGATCGAGGGGAAGGCGACACTCGTCGAGTTCCGTCAGAAATCCGTTTCGACGCAAGCGCTCGGCGACACGATGAAATCCGCCGTCGTGGAGTTCGAGGGCGTCGTCACGTTCTCGAGCGACGTGTCCTGGAGCTGGCAGGGCCCGACCAGGGCCGGCGAGCCGCAGAAATTCGAGGCGCGAGCAGAATACGTCGACCAGGGCCAGGGCTGGCAACGGGTCGAGCCGCTCGGCATCTATCCGCTTTGAGGGACATTCACTCCCGCGACGGATAGCGGTCGAACACGGGCAGTTCGTGCGCGCGCTCCATCCAGCCGATCCGCTCCGCCGCCTGCACCTGGATCATCGGCGCAAGCGCATCCGGGTCGTCGAGCGTCGCGATCTGAACGTCGGCGATGCCCGGCAGGTTGACGGCGTTGTAGTAGAAAAGTCCCGTGCCGCACTCGCCGCAGAAGTGACGGCGGCCATTCTCGGAGGACTCGTAGATCTTCGGCGAACCCTGCAGCAGCGTGAGCGCGGCCTCGGGAAATGCGCTCCAACCGACCAGCGGCGCACCGGAATGGCGGCGGCAGTCGCTGCAATGGCAGAGCGAACTCCATTGCGGTTCACCCGCGAGCTCGTAGTGAATCGCCCCACAGTGACAACGGCCGGTCGGCATCGCGATCTCCTTGCTAAGCACTGCTAGAGTGCGTGGTTGAGGCTGTCCTCCAGGAGCACTCCGGGCTGAAGGATCTCCAACAGGCGATGGCGCACATCCCGGTCCGCAATGACGAACGTCGAGTGCAGGATCTGGCCGCGCGCGTCGATGACGATCCTCAACTCGTCGGGCTCCGCCTCGCGCGCGCCTACGATCGTGGCGCCGCGGAGAAGAGGCATTCCCCAACCGCCCGCGCGGTAGTTTGGCCACGACTCGGGTTCCCCGAGTACATCGCGAATTATTCTTGTCATCATCGCGTAGCGTACGGCACGGGCGGCCTGACCTGCCATTCCCGTCGAGAACGGCAAATCCGGCAATGCGTATTCGCCGACGAAGGCGATCTATCCAGCCTCGACCCTCGCGCAGTACGCCTCGATGGTCCGCTTCCACGCGGGACGAGCGAAGCACCGATCCCGGTATGACGCGACTCCCGGATAGGGCGCGATCAATCCCTCGTCCTTGATGCCCGCCGAGAGGACGTGCGCCATCAGGATGTCGGCGACCGTGAAATCCCTTGTCGCGACGAAGTTGCGGTCAGTGAACCAGCGCTCCAGGTTCGTCAGCACCCGATTCACCCAGCCGACCAGGAACTCGCGGTGCTTGCCGCAGCTGCCATCCGCCGTCCAGTCGAGCACCATCAGGCTGAGCAGCGGCGGCTCGACCGAGGTCAATGCGGCGAAGCACCAGCGCACCACCTGCGCCTCGCCGGCGCGGTCGCCGGGGATCAGGCGGCCGGATTTCTTCGCCAGGTAAACGAGGATTGCGGCGGATTCGGACAGCATCAACCCGTCATCGTCGATCGACGGGATCTGCTCGAAGGGGCTGAGCCGGCGATAGGCTTCGGTGTTCAGGTCGTGTGCGGGGTGGTCCATGCCGGCCACCTCGAACGGCAGTTGCATCTCTTCGAGCGCCCATAGCACGCGCAGGTCGCGGGTGTGGCCTCGCGCGCCAGCGTTGACCTTCGAGAAGCCGTAGAGCTTGAGCATGGTGACGTTCCTTCGTCGAAGCTGCTTCGCAGGGTGTCGCGTTGACCGCGTTACCGGCTAGCCCTCAGGCTCGTCAGTTGGCTGCGGTCGCGGGTTTGTCACTGCGCGGCCGGTCGCACGCGTGTAACACTCGTTCGCAAGCTTCTCATCGAGGGAACCCGGCGAGCTGACCACACGAAAGATCAGTTCACCCGCCTCGTGCGGCCGGTATACGTGGTTCCAACTCCAGACGATCACGCCGGTCCCTTGCCGCTCAAAGTAGTAGGCGCGCTGCGCGGAGCCGTCGTAGCGGTGCGCGTCACTGAACTTCGCCAGTTCGTCGGCCAAGCCAGCCTTCACCACATCGGGCAGTCGCGCGAGCAGTTGCCCGAATTCGTCGGCATTTGTCGCGTGAACGAAGCTGACTACCTGGTTATAGGTGTTTTCCAGCACGCCCCCCCTCCCGGCCATGCTCGGCGCCCTCGTACGGCGCGGCGCCTATTATCCTACAACCGTCAAAGGCCCCGGCGCTCTCGACGCTCGCCGGCCGCCACATGCCATCATCCAGCCGGCACTGGTGTCGAAATGGGGAGAGCCGAGATGCAGGCAGAAGGCCCAGAAGAGCGGATTCTGCTGATGGAGAATCTGGCGTCCGCCATCAGACACGTCGAAGATGGCCAGGAGCTCATCAGGCGCCAACGAGACCGGATTTATGCTCTCGGCAAGGCGGGACGAAATACCGCTCTGGCCGAACTCGTCTTGGCCCGGTTGGAAGCATCGCAAACCTTGCGGGTTGCAGATCGCGAGCGCGTCGAAGACCTGCTTTCAGGACCTGCCACGGAACCGTAGCTTCGGATTCCAAAAAATATCCGCGAAGCAGGCCTGTGTCGCGGCCGCATCAGGGCGAATTGGCCTGCACCAGCCTTTCCATGCTCCTGTCGTGATGCACGGCGATCGCGATGGAGCTGATCGACGTGATGAGCGCGGTGACTGGTATGCCCCGGGCTGGACTCGAACCAGCAAGGCCTTTCGGCCAACGGATTTTAAGTCCGTAGCGTCTACCCGTTCCGCCACCGGGGCTGTGCCGTATCTGGAGGCTAGGGTCGGAATCGAACCGGCGTACACGGCTTTGCAGGCCGCTGCATGACCACTCTGCCACCTAGCCTTCGGGGGCATTAAAACACGAGACCCCGGGATTGCAGTCCCGGGGTCTTTTCAGAATCTGGAGCGGGAAACGAGGCTCGAACTCGCGACCTCAACCTTGGCAAGGTTGCGCTCTACCAACTGAGCTATTCCCGCGGGCACCGTGCCAATCCGGAGGCGACATTCTAGGATCGCGTCCGGGGGTGTCAAGTTTCGCCGGAACCGCGCAATTCCGGGGCTGCGGCGATGATGTAGGTCACCATCGACCACAGCGTCAGGACGGCAGCGAGCACCGTGAGGCCGAGGCCCAGCGCGTAGATCGGCAGGCCGAACAGGTCCTCGCGAAACAGCATCATCGAAAGGCCGACGATCTGGACGATGGTCTTGAACTTCGCGACTCCGGTGACCTGCATCTTCTGCTGCGAGCCGATCGTAGCCATCCACTCGCGGAGCGCCGAAATCCCGATCTCGCGGCCGATGATGACGGCCGCGGTCAGGGTGACGTACCAAACCGGGTTCCGGCTGACGATGAGCACGAGCGCGGTCGCGACGATCAGCTTGTCCGCGACCGGGTCGAGAAAAGCGCCGAGGCGCGAAGTCTGTCCCAGCTTTCGCGCCAGGTAACCATCGAAGGCGTCGGTGATCCCGACCAGTGCGAACATCACGCCGCAGGCCATGTCGGACCAATAGTAAGGCAGGTAGAACAGCAAGACGATCGCCGGAATCAGGCCGATGCGTATCGCGGTCAGCAGGTTCGGAATCGTGTACGGCCCGCTCATCCCGCTCCCGGATGCAGATGCTCGTAGATCGCCTGCGCCAGCGCCGGGCCGATGCCGGGCGCGCGTCCCAGGTCCTCGACCCCGGCGCGCAATACGCCTTGCAGCCCGCCGAAGTGCCGCAGCAGCGCCCGGCGCCGTGCGGGCCCGAGCCCGGCAATCGCCTCCAGCATCGAGGTCTGGCGGGATCGCGCGCGCTTCCTGCGATGTCCGCTGATCGCGAACCGGTGCGCCTCATCGCGGGCGCGCTGGATCAGGTGCAGGGCTTTCGAGTCCGGCGGCAGTATAGAGGCGCCGTCGCGGCCCGCCAAGAAGACGCGCTCCTGTCCGGCGCGACGATCGGCGCCTTTGGCGACGGCCGCAACCGCCGCAATCGAAAGCTCGAGTTCCTTCAGCACGGCGAGCGCCTGTTCGAGCTGTCCCTTGCCGCCGTCAATCAGCAGGAGATCGGGCAGCGCGAGTGACTCCTGCTTGCGGCGGCGGTAACGGCGCGACAGGGCCTGGCGCAACGCGCCGTAGTCGTCGCCGCGCTCGACGCCTTCGATGTTGTAGCGCCGGTAATCCGACTTGAGCGGGCCCTCGGGCGTGAACACGACGCAGGACGCATTCGTCGCCTCGCCCTGCGTGTGGCTGACGTCGAAGCACTCGATGCGCGAAACGGGCGGGTCCAGCGCGAGAAACCGGCGCAATTCCTCGAATTGCTCCGCGAGGCTCGCTTGCGTCGCCTCGCGCATCTGCAGCGCGTTCGCCGCGTTCTGCAGGGCAAGGGCGACCCACCGCTGCGGATAGCCGCGTCGCGCGGTGCCGATGCGCACCTGGCGTCCGGAACGGGCGGTGAACGAAGCGGCGAGCGTTTCAGCGTCCTCGATCGCGTGCGACACGTAGATGCGGGGCGGCGCGTCGCGCTCGAGGTAGTGCAGGGCCAGGAACGCCGATAGAACCTCCGGCGCCTCGCTGATCGGCGCCCGCGGGTGAAAGGTCGAGGTGCCCAGCACCTGCCCGCCACGCACGAACATGAGGGCGACGCAGAACTCCCCGCCCTTCTCCGCCACCGCGATCACGTCGGTATCCGCGCCGGCTCGCGCCCGCGTCACGACCTGGCGCGCCTGCACGTCGGTGAGCGCGGCAAGCTGGTCGCGCAGCATGGCGGCGCGCTCGAAGTCGAGCCGCTCGGCGGCGCGGTCCATGTCCGCGCCGAGCCGCGCCGTCACGTCGCGCGCGCGGCCATCGAGCACCATCGCGGCCGATTCGACGTCACGCGCGTAGGCGGCGGCATCGATCAGGCCGGTGCAGGGCGCCGTGCAGCGGCCGATCTGGTATTCCAGGCACGGCCGCGTGCGGTTGGCGAAGAAGCTGTCCTTGCAGCTGCGCAGGCGGAAGAGCTTGTGCAGCTGGTTCAGCGTCTCGTGCACAGCGCTCGCCGAGGGGTAAGGCCCGAACAGCCGCCCTGGCAGCTTGCGCGAGCCGCGGTAGAACGACAGGCGCGGGAACTCGTGGGCCGAGAGATGCACGAACGGAAAGCTCTTGTCGTCGCGCAGGGTGACGTTGAAGCGGGGCCGGTGCGACTTGATCAGGTTGTGCTCGAGCAGCAGCGCCTCAGTGTCGGAGTTCGTCACGGTGACTTCGACGCCCGCGATGACGCGCACCATTGCCTGGACCTTCGGCTGCAGCTGGTCCGCGCGAAAATAGCTGCCGACCCGCGACCGCAGGCTGCTCGCCTTGCCGACGTAGACGATCCTGCCCTCGGCGTCGAGCATCCGGTACACGCCCGGGCGCTTGGGCAGCCGCCTGACGAAGTCTTTCGCGTCGAAACCGCTCACGAGGCCATGGTGTGGCGGCCGTCAGCCTGCGATCAAGTGGCGCGCCCGCGCAAAGACCCGCCGGAACATAGCCGGCGTGAGCCGGCCGGTGTTCGTGTTGAGCCGGCTGCAATGATAGGAGTCCAGGAGCATGCGCCCGCCGGGCAGCCGGTATTCCGCGCCGTGCGCGAAGCGGCAGGTGCCGGGCTTCAGGGACAGGGCCTTCAGGATCGCCCCGTGTGCGACGCGTCCGAGGGCGACGATCACGGCGCCAGGCAAAAGCGCGTCGATCTCGCGAACGAGATAGCGGTTGCAGCGGATCACTTCGTCCGGCTCCGGCTTGTTCCCGGGCGGCAGGCACTTCACGGCATTGCTGATGCGGCAGTCGAGGAGTCGCAGTCCATCGCCCGGCCCGGTCGACGCGGCCCGCGTCGCGAAGCCCGTGTCGTGCAGCGTGCGGTAAAGCAGGATTCCGGCGTGGTCGCCCGTAAACGGCCGCCCCGTCCGGTTGGCGCCGTGCATTCCGGGAGCGAGTCCCACCACGAACAGGCTCGGGCGGGCTGCGCCAAAGGGCGCGACCGGCCGGCAATGGTAATCGGGGTTCTCGCGATGGACGACGTCGAGAAACCGTGAAAGCCGCGGGCAGCGGCGGCAGCCGGGATCGAACGCCGCTCCCGGCTTGTGTCTAGGTTGCGCGTGCGCAGGCGAAGGCATGTCCGGCGTATTCCCGCCCGGCGTCCGGCCGGAACTCGTAGTGCCATGGCTCATCCGGTGCCGCAAGCGGACCCTGGAAACCGGCATCGGCCGCAGAGATTGCCGCCTGTAACCGCGCTTTCCATCCCGCCGCGATCCAGTCCGCTGCAATCAACGCGCTGTCCGTTCCCGCGACGATGCGCCCGGACGACTCGACCTGGAAGTCGATCGCGCGCAATCGCCCATGCGGCGACAGGCCCGGTGCCGCCAGGGTCGGGACCGGGCTGGGCTGATGTCCCAGCAGCAGGCCGCGCAGCGCCGCCACGTCCGCAGCGGACCCGGCTCGGCCCGGTCCCGTGCCGGCCAGTGCACGGCGAACCGCGGACCGCAGGTGCTCGCCGGCCCGCGCGACCGTCTCATTCGCGTTCCAGCGCTCGAGCTGGACATCGAGGCTGCGGAACTCCGGGTTCACCCACAGCGTATGCCCGGGATTGTCCGCTTCGAATCGGCAGCGCACGCGCGCGATCGCCTCATCGAGGGCGCGCTTTTCGGATGAGCCCTCGAATGCCGCGGCTTCCGCCGCGGACCAGCTCCAGCGCTCGTCGAGCTGAGACGAGGCGCGAAGGTAGGCGCGCACGGCGAGCAGCCTGCGCCCGGTGCCGTCGATCGAGGCGAGCGCCGACGCGGCGCGGGGATCGAGCTCGACGGCGAGTGCCGCAAGCGTCGAATCGATCAGCGGATCGACGGATTCGCCTGCGGCCACTGCAGATGCCAGCGCGGCCGACGCGATCGCCGCCAGTGCCGCGTGCACTACCGCGCCTTGAATTGCGCCTCTTCGGTCGACCCGCGCATTGCCGTGATCGACGAGGTCCCGCCGGAGACGGTTTGCGCGACGTCGTCGAAATAGCCGGCACCGACTTCGCGCTGGTGCTTGGTCGCGGTGTACCCCACGGCCTCGGCCGCGAATTCCGCCTGCTGCAGGGCGACATAGGCGCTCATCTGCGAGTCCTTGTATCCGCGCGCCAGCTCGTACATCGAGTAGTTGAGCGCGTGGAAGCCCGCGAGGGTGATGAACTGGAACTTGTAGCCCATGGCACCGAGCTCGCGCTGGAACTTCGCGATCGTCGCGTCGTCGAGCTTCTTGCGCCAGTTGAACGAGGGCGAGCAGTTGTACGCGAGCAGCTTGCCCGGGAACTGCCGATGGATGCCTTCGGCGAACTCCTTCGCTTCGTGCAGGTCGGGTGTGCCCGTCTCGCACCAGATGAGGTCCGCGTACGGCGCATAGGCGAGCCCGCGCGCGACGGCCTGGGGAATGCCGGCCTTGACCGGGAAGAAGCCCTCGGCCGTGCGCTCGTTCGCCGCGATGAACGCATGGTCGCGGTCGTCCACGTCCGAGGTCAGGAGCGTGGCCGACTCGGCGTCGGTGCGCGCGACGAGCACGGTCGGCACACCGCAGACGTCGGCGGCGAGCCGCGCGGCGACGAGCTTGTTGATTGCCTCCTGCGTCGGCACCAGGACCTTGCCGCCCATGTGGCCGCACTTCTTCGCGCTCGAGAGCTGGTCCTCGAAGTGCACGCCGGCTGCGCCCGCGTCGATCATCGCCTTCATGAGCTCGAAGGCGTTCAGCACGCCGCCGAAGCCTGCCTCGGCATCGGCGACGATGGGCTGCAGCCAGTCCACCTTGTCGTTGCCCTCGGCATGGCAGATCTGGTCGGCGCGGAGCAGCGTGTTGTTGATGCGCCGGACCACCGCGGGCACCGAGTCGGCCGGGTACAAAGACTGGTCCGGGTACATCTCGCCGGCGAGGTTTGCATCGCCCGCGACCTGCCAGCCGGACAGGTAGATCGCCTTGAGGCCGGCGCGCACCTGCTGCATGGCCTGGTTGCCGGTGAGCGCGCCGAGCGCGTTCACGAACGGCAGCTCCTGCATGTACCGCCACAGCTTCTCGGCGCCGAGGCGCGCCAGCGAATGCTCGACGTGCACGGTGCCGCGCAGGCGCACGACGTCCGCGCCGGAGTAGCCGCGCGCGACGCCCTTCCAGCGCGGGCTTTCCTTCCAGTGGCTCTCGATCTGTGCCGCCGTCTGCAGGGTCATGTTCACTCCCGTATCAATCGATGTCTTCGTACGCGTTGAGGGTCAGGAATGTCTCGAACTCGCGGCCGGCCGTCAGCCGGTCGAGGTGGATTGCCGCCCGGGAATAGTGTCCCGCCTTGAAGGCTTCCTCGCCGGTCTCGCGCCGGATTTCGGCCAGGACGGACTGTGCCTCCTCGCGCACGAGGTCGAGCGTGACGGCGGTCCCATCCTCGAGAGGCGTCGCGTGGCACACCCATTGCCAGAGCTGGGCCCGCGAGATCTCGGCGGTCGCCGTGTCCTCCATCAGGTGATGGATGGGTACGCAGCCGTTGCCGCCGAGCCAGGCCGCGAGGTAACGCACTCCCACGTCAATGTTGGTACGCACGCCCGCGCGCGTGACCTGCCCTTCCGGGACGCGCAGGAGGTCCGCAGCGCTTACTTCGACGTCCTCGCGCAGGAGGGCCAGGTTGTTCGGGCCCGGCATCATCCGGTCGAAGACCTCGCGCGCCACCGGCACCAGCCCGGGATGCGCGACCCAGGTGCCGTCGTGCCCGTCGCCGGCCTCGCGCTCCTTGTCAGCGCGCACGCGCGCGAGGGCACGCGCGTTCGCATCCGGGTCGTTCTTGATCGGTATCTGCGCGGCCATCCCGCCCATCGCGAAGGCGCCACGGCGATGGCAGCGCTGGATCACAAGCTGCGAATACGAGCGCAGGAAATGCGAAGCCATGGTCACGCTGCCGCGATCCGGCAGCACGAACCCGGGTCGATGCCCGAGCCTTTTGATGAAACTGAATATGTAGTCCCAGCGCCCGCAGTTCAGCCCGACGATGGAATCGCGCAGCTCGTGGAGTATCTCGTCGATCTCGAAAGCCGCCGTGATCGTCTCGATCAGGACCGTGACTTTGACCGTCCCCGGTGGCAGCCCGAGTGCGCGCTCGGAATGCGCGATGACTTCCGCCCAGAGCCGCGCCTCGAACCGGTTCTCCAGCTTGGGAAGGTAGAAGTACGGCCCAGTTCCGCGCCGCAGGAGCTCAGCGGCGTTCAGGTGCAGGTACAGGCCGAAATCCATGAACGCGCCGGCAATCGGCTCGTCGCCGTGCAGCCAATGCTTTTCGGGGAGGTGCCATCCGCGCGGCCGTACGACCAGGACCGCGGTCTTCTCCTTGAGCCGGTAGGACTTGCCCTCGGGCGTCGTGAGTGCCAGGTCGCGGCGCACGGCTCCCATGAGGTTCGCCTGCCCCTCCACGAGGTTGACCCAGGTGGGGCACAGGGAATCCTCGAAGTCCGCCATGAACACGTTCGCGCCGGAGTTCAGCGCGTTGATGACCATCTTGCGCTCGGGCGGGCCCGTGATCTCGACCCGACGGTCCATCAGGTCCTGCGGGATCGAACCGACGCGCCAGTCCGCGGCTCGCAGCGCCCGCGTCTCTTCAGGGAAGGCCGGCAGCTTGCCGGCGTCGAACTCGCGCTGTTCGGACTCGCGCCGCGCGAGCAGCCGTGCGCGCTTGCCTGAGAAGCGCTCCGCGAGGTCGTTGACGAAGGCAATCGCCTCGGGCGTCAGCACGGAACGCCATTCGGGAAGCGCGAGCATTACGGCTGGTTGCGCTGGCGCCCGATGAGCATCGCGAGCTCCAGCGCCTGTTCGTAGTTGAGCCGCGGATCGACGGACGTGTGGTACGCGCGCGCAAGGTCGGTATCGACCAGGCCGCGCGCTCCGCCCGTGCACTCGGTCACGTCGTCGCCGGTCAGCTCGAAGTGCACGCCGCCGAGGATCGAACCGCAATCGGCATGGATGCGGAAAGCCGCCTCCACCTCCGAGAGGATGTTCTCGAAGCGGCGGGTCTTGACGCCCTGCGGCGTCGTTTCCGTGTTGCCATGCATCGGGTCCGATACCCACAGCACCTGTCGGCCGGAATCGCGGACCGCGCGGATCATGGCAGGCAACGCCGATTCGATGCGGCTCGCGCCGAAGCGGTGGATCAGCGTCAGCCGGCCGGGCTCGTCGTCCGGGTTCAGGATGCGCACGAGCTCGACAAGCTTCGCGGCGTCAGTCCCGTCGTCCACCTTGACCGCGATCGGGTTGGCGATGCCGCGGAAGTACTCGACGTGCGCACCGCCCGGCGAGGCGGTCCTGAGCCCGATCCACGGCATGTGCGTCGACAGGTTGTACCAGCGCTGCCTGCGCTTCAGGTACCGCGTCTGCGCCTGCTCGTAAAGCAGGTGCAGTCCCTCGTGGCTCGCGTAGAAGCGCGCCTGCGAGGCCTCGTGGACGGGCGACCCGGAGATGGCGGCGTAGAAGTCGAGCGAGTCCGAAATCGAGTCGATGATCCGCCGGTAGGCGTCGCGGAGCTTCGCATGCTGCAGGAAGCCGAGGTCCCAGTATTCCGGGTGGTGCATGTCCGCGAAGCCGCCATCGACAAGCGCGCGCACGAAGTTGAGTGTCAGCGCGGCGCGCTCGTAGCCGCGCAGGAGCAGCTCCGGGTCCGGCTCGCGATCGGCGGGCGTGAACGCGGCGCGATTGACGAGGTCGCCGCGGTAGCTCGGCAGGGTGACGCCGTCCCGCGTTTCCGTGTCGGCCGATCGCGGCTTGGCGAACTGGCCCGCGATGCGGCCGACGCGGATCACCGGTTTCTTGAGCCCGTGCAGCAGCACGACGCTCATCTGCAGGAGGATCTTGAGCTTGCGCGCGATGGTGTCGGAGTCACAGTCGGCGAAGCCCTCCGCGCAGTCGCCTCCCTGCAGCAGGAAACGCTCGCCCCGCTGCGCCGCGGCGAGCTCCGACTTGAGCTGGTCGACTTCCCAGGACACCACGATCGGCGGCAGGCGCGAGAGCTCCCCGAGGACACGCGCGAGCCGGCCCGGGTCCCTGTAAACCGGTTGCTGGAGTGCCGGCAGGCCCTGCCAGCTGTCGGGCGTCCAGACCCCGGATTTGACCGCCGCATCCATGGTTCGGGTCATCGTACACGGATTCAATGCACTGCAAAAATGATGCGGCCGAGGGGTGGTTTATGGCATGCGGAATGGGCAGAATGCGCCACCCTTTTCCAGGTGAAATTTCAATGCATCGCGTACTCGTTCTGGGCGCCGGAAAGATCGGTGCGCTGGTCTCGGGCCTGCTGGCGGACGCCGGCGGCTACGAGGTCGGGCTTGCCGACGTCAATGCCGACACGGCGCGCGCGGTCGCCCGTGCGCACGGCAAGCGCAACATCGCCGCGCACGGTGTGGACGCGGGCGATCCGGCAGCCCTCGCCCGCCACGTGGCAGAACACCCCTGCGACGCCGTGATCTCGTCGCTGCCCTTCTACTGCAACCCGGGCGTGGCCAGGGTCGCGCGCGAATCCGGCATGCACTACTTCGACCTGACCGAGGACGTCGAAGTGACGCGCGCCGTGCGCGCGACCGCCGAGGGCGCTTCGACGGCCTTCGTCCCGCAATGCGGGCTGGCCCCGGGCTTCATCTCGATCGCCGCGAACGAGCTCATCTCGCACTTCGACGAGCTGCGCAGCATCCGCATGCGAGTCGGCGCCCTGCCCCAGCACCCGAACAACGTGCTCAAGTATTCGCTGACCTGGTCGACGGAGGGGCTCATCAACGAATATGGCAATCCGTGCTTCGTCATCGCTGACCGGCGGCTCGTCGAGGCGGCCCCGCTCGAGGGCCTCGAGGAGATCGCGATTGACGGCACGCTGTACGAGGCGTTCAACACCTCCGGCGGTCTCGGCTCACTCGGCGAGACTTACGGCGAGCGCTGCGAGCAGATGAACTACAAGACCATCCGTTACCCGGGCCACTGCGAGCAGATGCGGCTCCTGATGAACGACCTGAAGCTGAACCATGACCGGACGACACTCAAGCGCATCCTCGAAAATGCCGTGCCGCAGACGCTGCAGGACGTCGTGATCGTCTACGTCGCCGTCAGCGGCCGCCAGGATGGGGAACTGCGAGAGGAAAACTACGTCAACAAGATCTATCCGCAGGAGATCCTGGGCCGGCTTTGGTCCGCGATCCAGGTGACGACGGCCGCGGGCATCACCGCTGTGGTCGACCTCGTGCTCGCGAAGCCGGACAGGTACCGCGGTTTCGTGCGCCAGGAGCAGTTCGGCCTGCCCGAGGTGCTCGCCAACCGGTTCGGCGCGTGGTACAGCGGCACGGACAAGTCGGTCTCCAGCCGGATCGTGGTTGAGGGCAAGGCAGGGCGGCAGCGCAGCCGCGCAGGAGCAGCCAGATGAGCACCGAGAGAAAGCCGATGCAGGACGGGCTCGAGGGCGAGAATGCACGCGTGCTTGCGGGACTCGGCCTTACGGCCGTCAATCCGGGAGCGTTCTCCGGCACGGCATGGCACGCTGCCGCCGACGCCCCGGTCGTCGACTCGGTCAACCCGGCGACCGGCGAGGTCATTGCGCGCGTGCGCGCCGCCGGCGCGGACGACTACGAGCGCGTGATGAAGAGCGCCGCCGCCGCGTTCGCGGCCTGGCGCGACGTTCCGGCACCGCGCCGCGGCGAGGCCGTCCGCCTCATGGGCGAGGCGCTGCGCGCGAAGAAGGACCTCCTCGGCAGCCTCGTCAGCCTCGAGATGGGCAAGATCAAGGCCGAGGGCGACGGCGAAGTGCAGGAGATGATCGACATCGCCGATTTCGCGGTCGGCCAGTCGCGCATGCTCTACGGCCTTTCGATGCATTCCGAGCGCCCGCGCCACCGCATGTACGAGCAGTGGCATCCGCTCGGCGTGGTCGGCGTCATCTCGGCCTTCAATTTCCCGGTCGCGGTGTGGTCGTGGAACGCCTTCATCGCGGCGGTCTGCGGCGACATCACCGTCTGGAAGCCCTCGCACCACACGCCGCTCTGCGCGATCGCGGTGCAGAAGATCTGCAACGAAGTAATCGAGGCCGAGAAGCTCCCGCCGATCTTCCAGCTCTTCATCCCGGCGGACAATGCGCTGGCCAGCCGCTTCGTGGACGACCGGCGCGTGGCACTCGTGAGCTTCACGGGCTCCACGCAGGTCGGCCGGCGCGTCGGCGAGCGGGTGGCGTCGCGCCTCGGCCGCAGCCTCCTCGAGCTCGGCGGCAACAACGCCATCATCGTGGACGAGTTTGCCAACCTCGACCTGGTGGTGCCGGCAGTGCTCTTCGGCGCGGTCGGCACCGCCGGCCAGCGCTGCACGACGACCCGCAGATTGCTGGTCCACGCCTCGCGAGTCGACGAGGTTGAGCGCCGGCTGGTCGCCAGCTACAAGCAGGTGCGGATCGGCAACCCGCTGGATGCGAAGACGCTCATGGGCCCGCTGGTCGGCGCCTCCGCGGTGCGCCAGTACGAGGCGGCGCTCGACGACGCGCGCCAGCAGGGCGGCGAAGTGCTGTGCGGCGGGCGCACGCTGCCGGGTCCGGGTTACTTCGTCGAGCCGGCGATCGTGCGTGCCCGCAATGACATGGCCGTCGTGAAGCACGAGACGTTCGCGCCGATCCTGTACGTGATTCCCTACCGGACGCTCGACGAGGCGATCGCGCTGCACAACGACACCGACTATGGACTGTCGTCGGCGATCTTCACCGACCGCCTCCAGCATGCGGAGCGGTTCCTGTCGGCCTCCGGCAGCGACTGCGGCATCGCGAACGTCAACATCGGCACGTCGGGAGCCGAGATTGGCGGCGCGTTCGGCGGCGAGAAGGACACGGGCGGCGGCCGCGAATCGGGCTCGGACGCCTGGAAAATCTACATGCGGCGCCAGACCAACACGATCAATTACTCGAGCGACCTGCCGCTCGCGCAAGGCATCAAGTTCGACGTCATTTGACGGGAGAGGACGCAGCCGCATCCCGGTAGAGGATCCTGACGTAACGCTCGGCGGTGATGAATTGCCAGGCGAGCGTCTCGTCGAGGGCTGCGAAGGGCTTCTCAGCAAGCACCTGCTCGACGGTTTTTCCCGCGTTGACGAGCTCGCGCATCCGTCCGCTCGTCGTCGCCAGCATCGCGCGGTAGGCTTCGAGTCCCGCGCGATCGGTGACCTTGCCGTGGCCAGGGATGATGCGGGTGCTGCCGTCCGCAATCTGCAGCATCCGGTCCACGGCGGCGATGAGCCCGGCGACCGAGCCGCCCGAATCGAGGTCGATGAACGGGTACATCCCGGCGAACACGAGGTCGCCGGTGTGGATGACGTTCGCGTTGCGGAAGTGGATGAAAGCGTCGCCGTCCGTGTGGGCCTGGGGCACGTGGTGGGCCCGCATCTCTTCCCCGTTGAGGTGGAAGGTCACGCCGTCGTTGAACGTGACGACCGGGAGCGCGCCTTCAGGTGACGCGGGCGTCTTGCGATCGAAAAACCTGGAGAATTGCTCGCTGGCCATCCGCGCCCGCACCTGGTCGTGCGCAACGATGACGGATCCCTGCCGGGCCAGGTTCTCGTTTCCCCCGGTGTGATCCGAGTGCCAATGCGTATTCAGCACGAAGCGCGGCTCATCCGGATGGATCTTGGCCAGCGCTTCGAGGACCTTGGGCGTCAGGGCGGCGTACTGGTCGTCGACTAGGAAGACGCCATCGGCTCCGGCGGACACGCCGATGTTGCCGCCCTCGCCGTATAGCACGTGCACGCCGGGCGCGACCTGCTCTACGGCGAGTGCAGCGTCCTGGGTGGCCTGGGCCCACGACGTGGCGACATGGATACAGAGGACCAGGGCGAGATATCGCGCAGGCATGCCGGCTCCCGTGTGCTGCCAGGACGTGTTCCGATTGTAGCCCGCCGCAACGATTGGTTGCGCCTCAGCGGCCGGGTAGCCTGACGCAGATGCGCGCGCCGCCGAGGCGGCTCTCGCCGATCTCGAGCGTGCCGGAATAGGCGGCGGCGATCTCGCGGGCGACGGCGAGGCCGATGCCCTGCCCCGCGACGCTTTCGTCGGCTCGCGCGCCCCGCTCGAGCACGCGCGCGCGCTCCGGGAGCGGGATGCCGCCGCCGTCATCCTCGATCTCGAGCACGAGGCCAGGCCGGCGCCACGCGGCCGCAGTCCACGGCGTCGCGCGAACCGCGATCACGCTGCGACAGTACTTGCAGGCGTTGTCCATCAGGTTTCCCGCGAGCTCGAGGAAGTCGCCGGCGTCGATCGGGTAGGCCGTGCCCGGCGCGACCGCGACGGTCGCCGTGATCGGCTTGTCGGCATAGACCTTCGCGAGAGCGGACCGGAGCTGCTCGAGTGGCTCCTGTACGCCGAGGTCGATGAGCGTCGAGCCGCTGCCGCCGAATATGGCCCTCTTGAGCTGGTGCTGGACGATTGCCTGCATGCGCTCGAGCGGCGGCCCGAGGGCGTCGCGGCCCGTCTCGCCCCGGTCGAGCAGGCTCTGCAGGGCGGCGAGCGGCGTCTTGAGGCTGTGCGCGAGATTGCCGAGCGTCGCGCGATAGCGCTCGAGCCGCTTGCGTTCGCCGACCAGGAGCGCGTTCAGGTTGCCGGTGACTCCCGCGAGCTCGCGCGGCCAGCCGGTCGCGAGCGACTCCCGGCGGCCCGCCTCGATGTCGACGATCTCGTTCTCGAGGCGCCGCAGCGGGCTCATCGAGATCCGAAGCGCGATGGCGAGCCCCGCCAGCAGCAGCAGCGATAGCAGCAGCGAGCCCGTGACGATGCCGGTGCGCACGCGCAGGAGCTCCCGGTACCAGGGCTCCAGGCTCTGGGCTGCGCGGATGACGAAATCGCGCGGGCCGCCCTCCTCCGGTTCCCACCGGATGCCGAGCGAAAGACCGAGGACCCGCGAGCCGTCCGCGAGCTGCGCATGCTCGAGGCGCCGTTCGCCCGGCAGGGGCTCTGCGGCGAGGTTGAGCCCGCTGCCGGTCGCGGACGGCGAGCGCCAGGTCCCCTGCGAACCGAGGATCTCCGCGTAGAGGCCCGAGCCCGGCGTCGCGAGTCGCGGCTCGGCGAGGTTCTGCGGCACGAGCAGGCCTTCGGCGTCGATCTCGGCCGTGGAGATGAGCGCGATGACCTGGGCATCGAGCACGCCCTCGAGCGCGCGCAGTCCCTGGTTCCTGTACAGGGAATCGAGCGCGACGGCGGCCGCCGCGGCGGCGACGACTAGCAGGATGGCCAGCGTCAGGAGCAGGCGTGACTGCAGCGACGGCGCTGACTTCGCCACGGTCAGTTGCGCGCGATCCGGTAGCCGCGGCCCCGCAGCGTCTCGATCGGCTGGTATCGGTTGTCCGGATCGAGCTTGCGGCGCAGCCGCCCGACGAACACCTCGATCGTATTGCTGTCACGCTCGAAGTCCTGTTCGTAGAGCTTTTCGGTCAGCTCAGATTTGGACACGACCTGGCCGGCGCGCAGCATCAGGTACTCGAGCAGCCGGTACTCGAACGCCGTGAGATCGATGGCCGTGCCATCAACGCGCACTTCCTGCGCCCGCGTGTCGAGTTCGACGGCGCCGCATCGGATCAGGGGCTGCGACCAGCCGGCGGAGCGGCGCAGCAGCGCCTGCACGCGCGCGAGCACTTCCTCGAAGCGAAACGGCTTGGTGACGTAGTCGTCGGCGCCCGCGTCGAGGCCAGCCACCTTCTCCTGCCAGCCGTCGCGCGCCGTGAGGATCAGAATCGGGAATGCGCGGCCGGCCTTGCGCCAGGCCCGGATCGCGTCGAGGCCGGAGCGCCTGGGGAGGCCGAGGTCCACGACCGCGACGTCGATCGGGTATTCGAGTCCCGCGAACTCCCCGTCCACGCCGTCCGCCGCCTCGTCGATCGTGAAGCCCGCGGCGCGAAACTGCTGCGCCAGGTTCTCGCGCAGCACCGGCTCGTCTTCCATCACGAGGAGGCGCATCGATCAGTGCTCGCGGCCCGTCGCCGCGTCGACGCGGACTTCGAAGACCCGGCCATCGTCGCCCAGGAGCCGGATCCGGTATTCGATGCGATTGCCGTGGCGTTTCTCCTCGGCCTTCACGGCACGCGCCTTGTAGCGCCGCTCGGCCCGCGCCACCGCCTCGTCGAGCGAGATCCCCTGATCCGCAAGGGTCCGCTCCGGATCCCGGCGGCCATTGCCTGCCGCATGGGCCTCACCCGCGGGCCAGGCGGCCCCAGCCAGCAGGAGGCACAGCGTGCCGAGCACGACGCAGCGGTTCAGGACCATGGCGACATTCTAGTGGAACCGGGAGCCCGGGCCGCGCGCGGCGGCCCGGGCCCGGCGATCAGCCGTCGGCCGGCTTCACGTCGACGTGGACACGGATGCGCTCACCCGGGTCGTAGGGCAACTGCGTGACGTATTCGCGGCCCGCGTACTCGTAGGTCACGTCGTAGCCGTCGATGCGCTCGACGAAGCTGTCGCGATAGCGGACTTCGCAGCGTTCTTCCATGCGCTGCGTCGAGCCGCCTAGCTGCCGCTGCCGGTCGACCGAGACGTTGTGCCCGATCGCGCCGCCGATCAGCGCGCCGGCCACGCGTGCGACGTCCTTGCCGCGGCCGTGACCGATCTGGTTGCCGATCACGGTGCCGAGCGCGCTGCCGAAGAGCGTGCCCTTGACGTGGTTGTACGAGAACGGGCCCTCCGAGACGGGGCGGGTCTCCTGCCAGCACTCCCGCACCGGCTCGCTGACCCGCACCCGCCGACTGATCGGCTCGACGTGCCGCACATCGGCAAAGTCGGCGTCGCCGGCACGGTCATAGCGATCGTCATAGGCGACGTACGCGGGGTCGGCCAGGGCTGCGCCCGAAGCCAGCGCGAGGCCGGCCGCCGCCGCAAGGACCCGATTGGAACGTGTCATGGTGCGCCTCCTTGATTGCACGGCTGCCAATCTACGGCTGCACAAATGAATGCGTCCTGAACGTCCCGAGCGCGATCACGGCCCCGAATCAGGGGTTTTCGGACTTCGCGCTGGCCCAGATACGGTCGAGAAGTTCCGGCGTCGCGCTGCCCGGCCGCTGGCCGAGGCGGTCGAGTTCGCGTTCCACATAACGATATCGCCGGGCGAAACGCTCGTTGGCCCGCCGCAAGGCGGATTCAGGATCCACGTCGAGGTGCCGCGCCAGGTTCACGACCGAAAACAGGAGGTCGCCGAGCTCCGCCTCACGTGCCGCCGGGTCGGACGAATTCCGGGCGGCGTCGAGCTCCGCCAGCTCTTCGTCGACCTTGGCGCGCGGACCGGCTGCATCGGGCCAGTCGAATCCGGCCTGCGCCGCCCGCGCACCGAGCTTGCGCGCTCGAGTCAATGCGGGCAGTGCCATGGGCACATCGGCGAGCGCACCGCCGTCGCCGCGCACCGCGCGCTCCTCGCGCTTCATCCGTTCCCAGGCCGCGGACTGCTCGGCGGCATTGGCGATGACGGCGTCGCCGAAAACGTGCGGATGCCGGCGCGTCAGCTTGTCGCAGATTGCGTCGACGACGTCGTCGAAGGCGAACGCATTGCCTTCGGAGGCAAGCTGCGCGTGGAACGCGACCTGGAACAGCAGGTCGCCCAGCTCGTCGCGCAGCTTCGCGAGGTCGCCCTGCTCGATGGCATCCGCCAGCTCATAGGCTTCCTCGAGCGTGTGTGGCGCGATCGAGCGGAAATCCTGCTGCAGGTCCCAAGGGCAGCCGCGCGCAGGGTCACGCAGGCGGGCCATGATTTCGAGCAGGCGCTCAATCGCCATCGGCCGACGTCACCCCGAGCGTTTCCCGCAGCGTCAGCAGCATGCCCGCCGTTGCACCCCAGATGTTGAAGCTGCCCCAGGGCAGCTCGAAAGTCTCGAGGTCTTCGCCGGCAATGAGGCGTCGCCTGCGCGCGTGCGTCGACGGATCGAGCAGGTGCCGCAGCGGCGCTTCGAAGCTGCCGGCCACCTCGGTCGGATCGAGCACGAGCTCGAAGCCGGGATGGACGAGACCGACGACGGGCGTCACGCGAAATCCCGTGATCACGGCATGGTCCGGCAGGCAGCCGAGCACCTCGACGTGCTCGCGCCCCAGCCCGATCTCCTCCTGCGCTTCGCGCAGCGCCGCCGCGGTCGCGTCGGCATCGCCCGGCTCGAGCCGCCCACCGGGGAACGCGACCTGACCTGCGTGGTGGGTCAGGCCTTCGGCGCGCAATGTCAGCAGCACGGTCAGTTCCGCGCTGCGGTCGACGACCGGGATCAGCACCGCCGCGCGCGTCGATGGCGCGGGCATCAACGACATCAGCCGGTGCGTGTCACCGCCGGCGTAATGCCCGATCCGCGGCGGGTCGCGCGCGTCGGGACGCCGCGCGAGCCGTTCCCGCAACAGGAGGCGCAGTTGCGCCGTGGGCAGGCGGTGGGGCTCGAGCGGGGCCGCGGCGTTCAAGAGCCGGAGCCGTCCCCGCGCGCGAGACGGCGGGGATCCAGCAGGCGCGCAAGCTCCTCGCGCGGGAGCCCGGTCTCTTCGACCGCGATGTCGAGAATCGGACGCGATTCCGCGGCGGCACGCTTGGCGATCGCCGCCGCGCGATCGTAGCCGATGCGCGGTGCGAGCGCGGTGAGCAGCATTGGGTTCCGTGCCAGCGACTCGGAGATGCGCGCGGCATTCACGGTGATGCCCGGGATGACGCGCTCGGCGAGGGCGGCCGACGAATCCGCGAGCAGGCCGATGCTGCTTAAGACAGCGTCGGCGACGAGCGGAAGCATCACGTTCAGCTGGAAATTGCCCGACGCGCCCGCCATGCCGACCGACGCGTCGCGCGCCATGACCGTCGTCGCCGCCATTGCCACGGCTTCCGGGATCACCGGGTTGACCTTGCCCGGCATGATGCTGGAACCGGGCTGCAGGGCTGGCAGTGCGATCTCGGCGAGGCCGGCGAGCGGGCCGGAGTTCATCCAGCGCAAGTCGTTCGCGATCTTGAGCAGCACGACTGCGGCGCCCCGCAGGGTTCCCGACAGCTCGACCGCCGTGTCCTGCGCCGCAAGGCTCGCGAAGCGGTCCGGAGCGCCGATGAACGGCAGGCCGGTACGCGCGCCGAGGCGCGCGATGGCTCCCGCGGCAAACTCCGGGTGCGCGTTGACGCCCGTGCCGACGGCCGTCGCTCCGAGCGCGAGCCGGTGCAGGCGCGCGAGGGTCGCCTCGATGCGCGCGATCGCATCCTCGACCTGCGACTTCCACGCGGTCATCTCCTGCCCCACGGTGACGGGCAGCGCGTCCATGAGATGCGTACGTCCCGGCTTCACCTGGTCGCCGACTTCGCCCGCCTTCGCCTTGATGGCGGCGGCGAGCCCGCGCAGGGTCGGCAGCAGCCGGTCGCGCACCGCGAGCGCGGCGGCCACGTGGATGGCGGTCGGGATGACGTCGTTGCTGCTCTGGCAGCGGTTGACATGGTCGTTGGCGTGGACCGCCTGGCCGAGGACGCGGCCCGCGAGGTGGGCGATGACCTCGTTGACGTTCATGTTAGTGCTGGTGCCGGAGCCGGTCTGGTAGACGCCGAGCGGAAACTGTTCGGCGTGACGGCCGGCCGCGATCTCGAGCGCCGCGTCCGCGATCACCGCGGCAAGCGGCGCCGGCAGCTCTCCGAGCTCGCCGTTCGTCTCGGCCGCGGCCCACTTGATCAGCCCGATCGCGCGGATGAGCTCCGCGGGCACGCGATCGCGGCCGATGCGGAAGTTGTCGGCGGCACGCTGCGTCTGGGCGCCCCAGAACGCCCCGGCGGCGACGCGAATCTCGCCGAGGCTGTCCTTTTCGATGCGGTCCTGGTCGCTCACGGGTAAGATGCGCATTCTATCACTCGCGCCCCGCGCCCCATGACCGACGCCCGCCTGAACGCGCTGTCGCCCCTCGACGGACGCTACGCCGACAAATGCGCCGACCTCGCCGCTCTCTTCAGCGAGTCGGCCCTGATTGCCCGCCGCGTGCGCGTCGAAGCCGTCTGGTTCCGGCAGCTGGCGGACTCGGGTCGCTTCGCCGCGCTCTCCCGCCCGTCCGCGCCCGTGAAGGCCCGCCTCGAGTCGCTCGCCCGCGGCGTGGACGAGGCCGGCGTCGCCCGGGTCAAGGCGATCGAGCGCGAGACCAACCACGACGTCAAGGCGGTGGAGTACTTCGTGCGCGAGGAGCTCGGGTCGGCCGGCGCGTCGGCCGCGGAGCTCGAGTTCGTGCACTTCGCCTGCACGTCGGAAGACATCAACAACCTGGCATACGCGCTGATGCTTTCCGAAGCGCGCGAGCACGTCCTGCTGCCTGCGATCGCCGGGGTCACGGTGCACCTGTCCGGGCTCGCGGCCCGCCATGCATCGCTCGCGATGCTCTCGCGAACGCACGGCCAGGCCGCATCGCCGACGACCCTCGGCAAGGAAGCGGCCAATTTCGCGGCGCGGCTCGCGCGCGCGGCGGACGCGTTCCGCTCCGTCGAGGTCCTGGGGAAGTTCAACGGCGCGGTCGGCTGTTTCAACGCGCACGTCGCCGCCGACCCGTCGCACGACTGGCGGGCCGAGTCGCGCCGGCTCATCGCGGGACTCGGCCTCGCCGCGAACGAGCACACGACGCAGATTGAGCCGCACGACTGGATCGCGGCCTACTGCGACGCGCTCGCGCGGGCGAACACGATTCTCATCGACCTGTGCCGTGACGCCTGGGGCTACGTGTCGCTGGGGTACTTCGCGCAGAAGGCGGTCGCCGGCGAGGTCGGCTCGTCCACCATGCCGCACAAGGTGAACCCGATCGCCTTCGAGAACGCCGAGGGCAACGCGGGAATCGCGAACGCGCTGCTGCGGCACTTCTCCGACAAGCTCCCGGTATCGCGCTGGCAGCGCGACCTGACCGACTCCACGGTCCTGCGCAACCTCGGCGTGGCGTTCGGGCACGCGCTCCTCGCCTGGCGCTCGGCGCTCGCCGGCCTCGCGCGCGTCGAGCCGGATGCCGCGCGCATCGCGGCCGACCTCGACGCGCACTGGGAAGTCCTCGCGGAAGCGATCCAGACGGTGCTGCGCGCGCACGGGGTGGCCGGCGGCTACGAGAAGCTCAAGGCGTTCACGCGCGGCCGGGGCGTCGGCGCGGCGGAGCTCCGCGATTTCGTCGCCACGCTCGGCCTGCCGGATCCCGCGCGCGAGCGCCTCGAGAAACTGACGCCGGCCTCCTACACCGGCCTCGCCGAGGCGCTCGCGCGCGGGCCCTGAGGCGGCCGCCGTGGCGGACCCGCAGGTAGAATGCGTGCTGGCCGACTGGGAGGCGGACCGCCCGGAGCTCGAGCGGATTCGCCGTGCCGTATTCGTCGAAGAGCAGCAGATAAGCGAAAAAGACGAGTGGGATGACGAGGATGCGCAAAGCGTTCACGTCCTTGCCCGCCTGAACCGTGACCCAGTTGGCACCGGGCGCCTGAGCCCGGCCGGTAAGATCGGACGCATCGCGGTATTCGCCGGGCTGCGCGGCAGGGGCGTCGGCACGCAGATCCTGCTCCGGCTGCTCGAAGAGGCCCGCCGCCACGGCATCCGCAAACCGTACCTGCACGCGCAAGTGCAGGCCGTGCCCTTCTACGAGGCCCTCGGGTTCTCGCGCGAGGGCGATGAGTTCGACGAGGCTGGCATTCTGCACGTGAGGATGTCGCTCGTCCTGGAGTGACATCGGTGCAAACGCAGCGACAGAGCGTGACCGGCACGCGCTCGATCATCGCCACGCTGGACGAGGCGCGAGGCGCCACGCAGCAGGTCGCGTTCGCGGCGCGTCGCCTGCTCACCATGTACACGCAGGACCTCGAGCCGTCCGTCTACGACCAGCCGCAGTTCCTCGAGACCGTGAAAAAACTCGTGCTCGCGAAGAGCTACGCCAAGGTGCGCGTGCTCCTCGCCGATCCCTCGCGCGTCGTCTACGAAGGCAGCAAGTTCGTGCACCTGGCCCGCCGGATCACCAGCCACATCGAGATCCGCCGCGTGAAGTCGGACTCGCGCGACAATCAGTCGGCCTTCCTGATCGCCGACGACCGCGCGCTCGTCTATCGCCTCCAGGCCTCGCGCTGGGAAGGCATCGTCGAGATGAACGATCCCGTCGTCGCGCGGCGCTACCTCAATTACTTCGACGAGATCTGGATCGCCAGCGAGCCGGAAGCCGAGACCCGCCAGCAGCACCTGTAACGCCGATCGAAGCCGCCGAATCGAAGGGGACGCACCCCTTCAGCGACCTGTTTGCGGTTCGGTTCACGATCGGTTTCGCTGAAGGGGTGCGTCCCCTCCGTCCTGCCTGTCTGCGCCGTATAATCGTGCGATGCCCCCCAAGTTCGACCTCACCGTCGCGGCAATCGCCGAGGACGCCGGCCGTTTCCTGATGGTCGAGGAGCGCGCCATCGTCCGCACGCTCTGGCTCGGCCGGCGCGAGCTCGAGGCCCGCGCCCGGGAGCACCGCAGCCCGCTGGTGATGGCATCGATCGACGACTACCTGCGGGGCCCGCGCCATTCGCTCGAGCTGCTCCGACAGCTGCCGCTCGACGGCATCGAAGCCCGCATGGCAGTGGGCTGAAGCCGTGGCGCAGGTCATCGTCGGGCTCTCGGGCGGCGTCGACTCGGCGGTCTCGGCAGCGCTGCTCCTGGATGCCGGGCATCGCGTCGAGGGCCTCTTCATGTCGAACTGGGACGACGACGACGGCTATTGCACGACGGCGGACGATTTCCAGGACGCGCGCCGGGTGTGTGCGGAGCTCGGCATTCCCCTGCACCGCGCAAGCTTTGAGCCCGAGTACCGCGAGCGCGTGTTTGCGCATTTCCTTGCGGAGCTGGAAGCCGGGCGCACGCCGAATCCCGACGTCCTCTGCAACCGTGAGGTGAAGTTCGGCGTGGGCCTCGAGTACGCGCGGCGGCTCGGCGCCGAGCTGTTTGCCACCGGCCATTACGTGCGCATCGGCACCGGCGGACGGCTCCTGCGCGGCATCGACGGGGACAAGGACCAGAGTTACTTCCTGCACGCGCTGGATGCGCGGCAGCTCGCGGACTGCGTGTTCCCCGTCGGCGCCCTGCGCAAGCCCGAGGTGCGCAAGCTCGCCCGCGAGCGCGGGCTGCCGGTCGCGGACAAGCGCGACTCGACCGGGATCTGCTTCATCGGCGAGCGCCCGTTCGGCGAATTCGTCCGCCGCTGGCTGCCGGGTCGCGCAGGGCCGATCGAGAACGATCAGGGCGTCGTGATCGGCCGCCACCGGGGCCTCGAGCGCTACACGATCGGGCAGCGAAGCGGCCTCGGCATCGGCGGTCGCGCGGACGCCGGCGGCGCGCCCTGGTTCGTAGCCGCCAAGGCCTGCGCGCGCAACGCGCTCATTGCCGTGCAAGGCGCCGATCATCCGGCCCTGCATTGCAGCGGCTTGCGCGCGATCCAGCCGCACTGGATCTCGGGCCGCGCACCCGCGACTGCGTTCTCATGCACGGCGAAAGTGCGCTACCGCCAGCCTGACGTCGCCTGCCGGGTTGCGCTCGTCGACGACGCGGTCGAAGTGAGCTTCGAGTCGCCGGTTTCCGGCGCGGCGCCCGGCCAGTACGTCGTCTTCTACGACGGCGAGGAGTGCCTCGGCGGGGCCGCTATAATGGCGGCTAATCCGCTGGAGGATTCATGCAGGACAGCTTCAAGGCCCGCCGCAAGCTCGAGGCCGGCGGACGCAGCTACGAGTACTACGCGCTCGACGCCATCGCCGAGCCCAACGTCGGGCGCCTCCCCTACTCGCTGAAAGTCCTGCTCGAGAACCTGCTGCGCCACGAGGACGGACGCACCGTCACGCGCGAGGACATCCTCGCGCTCGCAAAGGCCAATCCGCGGAAGCTGCCGCAGCGCGAGATCGCCTTCACGCCGGCGCGCGTGATCATGCAGGACTTTACCGGCGTCCCCGCCGTCGTCGACCTTGCTGCCATGCGCGACGCGATGGCGAGGCTCGGCGGCGATCCCCGCCGCATCAACCCGCTGATTCCCGCCGAGCTCGTGATCGATCACTCGGTCATGGTGGACCACTATGGTTCGGCCGACGCGCTCAACCTGAACGCGCTGCTCGAGTTCCAGAGGAACCGCGAGCGCTACACCTTCCTGCGCTGGGGCCAGTCGGCCTTCGACAACTTCTCCGTGGTGCCGCCAGACACGGGCATCGTGCACCAGGTCAACCTCGAATACCTCGCCCGCGTCGTCTTCGCCGACGACACCGGCCTCGCCTACCCGGATACCGTCGTCGGCACCGACTCGCATACGACGATGATCAACGGCGTCGGCGTGCTCGGCTGGGGCGTCGGCGGCATCGAAGCCGAGGCCGCGATGCTCGGCCAGCCGTCCACGATGCTAATTCCCGAGGTCATCGGGGTGAAGCTCATCGGCCGCCTCGCGGAAGGCGCGACTGCGACCGACCTTGTGCTGACCGTGACCGAGATGCTGCGCAAGCGCGGCGTGGTCGAGAAGTTCGTCGAGTTCTTCGGCGACGGGCTCGCGCAGCTGCCCCTCGCGGACCGCGCGACGATCGCCAACATGGCGCCCGAGTACGGCGCGACCTGCGGCATCTTTCCGATTGACGAGGTGACGCTCGAGTACCTGCGCCTCACCGGCCGCGCCGAGCCGCAGATCGACCTGGTGCGCGAGTACGCGAGGAAGCAGGGCCTGTGGCGGCACGACGGCGCGGCGGACGCCGCCTACACCGACGTGCTGCAGCTCGACCTCGCCTCGGTGCAGCCCTCGCTCGCGGGCCCGAAGCGCCCGCAGGACCGGGTCGCGCTCGGCGACATGCAGAAGGCCTACCGCGACGCGTTCGCGCGCGACCAGGACAAGTGGAAGACCGCAGGCCCGGCCAGCGTCAAGGATGGCGCTGCGGAGTTCGAGCTGAAGGACGGCGCCGTCGTCATCGCCGCGATCACCTCGTGCACCAACACGTCGAATCCCGCGGTGATGATCGGGGCCGCGCTCGTGGCCCGCAACGCGCGCAGCCGCGGCCTTGCGGTGCAGCCGTGGGTCAAGACCTCGCTCGCGCCCGGGTCGAAGGTCGTCACCGAGTACCTGTTGCGCTCGCAACTGCTGGACGACCTCGAGGCGCTCGGGTTCAACGTGGTCGGCTACGGCTGCACCACCTGCATCGGCAACTCGGGTCCGCTCAATGCCCCGATCTCGAAGGCGATCAACGACCACAAGCTGTCGGTCGCCTCGGTCCTCTCGGGCAACCGCAATTTCGAGGGCCGCGTGCATCAGGAGGTGCGCATGAACTTCCTGGCCTCGCCGCCGCTCGTCGTCGCCTACGCGATCGCGGGCACCGTCGACATCGACCTGACCCGGGCCCCGATCGGCCGCGACAAGGCGAGCAGCGACGTCTACCTGCGCGACATCTGGCCGACCGCCCGTGAAATCCAGGAGTTCATCGGGCGCAGCGTCTCGGCCGCGATGTTCTCGAAGACCTATGCGGACGTGTTCCAGGGCGACGAACGGTGGCGCGGGATCGACGTGCCGGAATCCGAGACGTATGCCTGGGACGGCGCCAGCACCTACATCCAGAACCCGCCCTATTTCGACGGCATGGACCGCAAGCCGCCGGGCCTGCCGACCGTGCGCGGCGCGCGTTGCCTCGCGCTCTTCGGTGACTCGATCACGACCGACCACATCTCCCCGGCCGGCGCCATCCGGAAGGATGCGCCCGCGGGACAATACCTGCAGGGCCAGGGCGTCGCACCCGCGGACTTCAACAGCTACGGCTCGCGCCGCGGCAACCACGAGATCATGATGCGCGGCACCTTCGCCAACACGCGCATCAAGAACCTGATGGTGCCCGGCGTCGAGGGCGGCGTGACCGCCCACCAGCCGAGTTGCGAAAAAATGCCGATCTACGATGCTGCGATGAAATACATCGCGGCGGGCGTGCCGCTCGTCGTCATCGCCGGCAAGGAGTACGGCACGGGCTCCTCGCGCGACTGGGCCGCCAAGGGCACGAGCCTCCTCGGCGTCAAGGCCGTGATCGCGGAGAGCTTCGAGCGCATCCACCGCGCGAACCTCGTCGGCATGGGCGTGTTCCCGCTGACCTTCCAGTCCGGGCAGACGGCAGCGTCGCTCGGCCTGGACGGCACCGAGGTCTACAACTTCGAGGGACTCTCGAACGGCAGCCGTGAAGCCCGCGTGAGGGCCACCTCCCCGTCAGGCAAGGTGTGCAGCTTCCCGGTGAACGTCCGGATCGACACGCCCAAGGAGTGGGAGTACATGGTGAACGGCGGGATCCTGCACTTCGTGCTGCGCCAGCTCGCGGCCTGAGCCGCGCCGCGATGAAGGTCGCGGTCTTCGATCTCGACGGGACGATCACGCGAAGCGACACGCTGTGGCCCTACCTGCGGGGCTGGGTCCGGCGGACGCGGCGCGGCGGATTCTGGCGTCGCGCTGTCGCCGCGGCTGCCCGCTTCCTGCTCGACCGCGACCGCGGCCGGCTCAAGTTCGAGTTGATCCGGGCGGCCATGGGCGGCGCCACCCGGGCCGAGGTGGCCGCATGGACCACGGAGTTCGTGGCGGGCCTCGGCCCCGCCGACCTCTGCCCGGGCGCGCTGGACGCCATCGCTCGCCATCGTGCGGCCGGCGACCGGCTCGTGCTGCTGTCGGCGAGCGTGGACCTGTACGTCCCGGACATCGGCCGGCGGCTCGCCTTCGACGAAACCATCTGCACCGGGGTCGCCTGGCGCGACGGGCGGCTCGACGGCGCGCTGGTCACGGAAAACCGCCGCGGCGCGGAGAAACGGCGCTGCGTCGAGGCGCTGCGCGCCCGCCACCCCGGGGCGCCGATCGCCGCTTACGGCAATGCGCGGTCGGATTTCGACCATCTCGCGGTCGTCGACGCGCCCGTCCTGGTCAATGGCGGCGCGGGGCTGCGGCGCGAGGCCGGGAATCGGGGCTTTCGCGTCGAGGAGTGGCGTAACAAATCGACTGCCGCGCCGGTCCAATCGGCATGAGGCGACGCACGCACATCCGGCCGTCCGAGATCACGCCGGAGTCCGCCTGGCGCTCACGGCGCGAGTTCATCGCCGGGCTCGCCGGAGCAGCCCTTGGTACTGTCGCACCGGCTGCGCGCGCCACGGAAGTGCTCACGGTCAACCTGGTGGAGAGGCCGTTCGACTTCAAGCCCAACCCACGCTACTCAACGACGGAGAAGCGGAACTCCTTCGCCGAAGTGACCGGCTACAACAACTTCTACGAGTTTGGCACGGGCAAGTCCGACCCCGCGGAGAACGCCCATCGCCTGCGCCCCCGTCCCTGGTCCGTGGTCGTCGACGGCGAATGCGAAAAACCCGGCCGGCTTTCCCTGGAGGACTTGCTGCGACCGTATCCCCTCGAGGAGCGCGTCTACAGACTGCGCTGCGTGGAAGCCTGGTCGATGGTGATCCCGTGGGTCGGATTCCCCCTTGGCGACCTCGTGCGCCGGTTCCGGCCGACCTCGCGCGCGAAGTACGTCCAGTTCACGACGCTGCTCGACCCGAAGCAGATGCCGGGACAGCGATTCGAGGTGCTGGACTGGCCGTATGTCGAGGGCCTGCGCATCGACGAGGCCATGCACCCGCTTGCGATCCTCGCCGTCGGCCTCTACGGCAAGCCGCTGCCGAACCAGAATGGCGCGCCGCTGCGCCTGGTCGTGCCCTGGAAGTACGGCTTCAAGAGCATCAAGTCCATCGTCCGGTTCCGATTCGTCGAACGCATGCCGAAGACGTCCTGGGCACTTTCCGCCCCGCGCGAGTACGGCTTTTTCGCCAACGTGAACCCGAAAGTCGATCATCCACGCTGGAGCCAGAAGAGCGAGCGCCGGATCGGCTCCGGGAACTTCCTCGCGCGCCAGCCGACCGTCGCGTTCAACGGCTACGCGGACGAGGTGGCGGGCCTGTATCGCGGCATGGACCTGGCGCGCTGGTTCTGACGGCCATGGACGCGGACTACCGGGCGCGTCGTTACGCGAAGCCGATCGTGTTCCTGCTGTGCCTGTGGCCGGCCGCCTGGCTCGCCGCCGGCCTCTACACGCTGCAGTCGGGCGATGTTGCAAGCGCGCCCGCGCGAGCGCTCGGCGTGAACCCGGTCGAAACGGTGCAGGACACGCTCGGGATCTGGGGCCTGCGGCTGCTGCTCGTTACGCTCGCGATCACGCCATTGCGGGTCATCGGCGGCTGGCCCTGGCTGCAGGCATTCCGCCGCATGCTCGGCCTCTTTGCATTCTTCTATGTCGCCACGCACTTCCTCTGGTACCTCTTTGTGGACCAGGCCTTCGACTGGAGGCAGCTCGCGGCGGACGTGGTGAAGCGGCCCTACGTGACAGCCGGTTTCACGGCCTTTCTGCTGCTCGTGCCGCTCGCCGCCACTTCCACGCGAAGCGCAATGCGCCGCCTCGGTCGGCGCTGGGGAAAGTTGCACCGGCTCGTGTACGCGGCCGCGATCCTCGGCTCCGTCCATTTCTGGTGGCAGGTGAAGGCAGACGTACGCGAGCCGCTCGTTTATGCGGCGATCCTCGCGGTGCTCCTCGGCTGGCGGGTCTATCGCAGCCGCGTCGCGAAGGCGATGGCGGCCAGGATCAGGACTCCGCCCGCACCCGTGCGCCAGTCGAGCGCCTCGCCGAGGATCCACCAGGCTAGCGCTGAAGCGAGCACCGGCTCGCCGATCGCTACCACCGCGACGAAAAGCGGTGAAAGATGCCGAAGGGACCAATTGTAGCCACTGTGCCCGATGAGCTGGGATACGGCCGCCATGCCCGCGAGAGCCCACCACGTACGCGCATCAAATCCGGACGCGGGAACGTCCGCGACGAGTACGGCGAGCCACAGCGCGGCCGCGGCGACGCCGTAGGCAATGCCGAGGTAGGTGCCGAAGGGCAAGGCCGCCTGTGCCTGGCGGGACAGCACGAAGTAGCCCGCCATCGCGACGCCGCCCGCGAGCGCGAGCAGGTCGCCGCGCAGCGCCGCGGTGCCGCCGTGCCCGCCCCCGCTCACGACCGCAGTGCCGGCGAGAGCAAGCACGAGCGCAAGGAGCGTCGCCCGCGTCGGTGCGCCGCGCCCGGACAGGAACTCGAGCAGCGCCACCCAGATCGGCGCCGTGCAGACGAACAGCACGCTGCGCGCGACGGTCGTGTACTCGAGGGAGGCGATCCAGGTCGCGAAATGCGCCGCAAGCAGGATACCCGCGCCCGCAGCCAGTGCACGCGCCCGCTTCGAGGTACCCGGTCCGACGATGCCGGCCGCCGCGAACGGCATCACGACGATCAGTGCGAGCCCGACGCGCCAGGCGGCGATGGCGAGCGGCGGCGCCTCGGCGAGGCGCGCGAATATCGCACCGCAGGAGACGGCGAGCAACGCAATGCCCAGTACCACGTAGGGCGCGGCTCGCACGCGATCGCCCGTCGACGGCATCATCTATGGCCTCAGGCGATGACCCAGGCCGGGACTTCGCGCCAGCCGCGCGTCAGGACGCCGTCGAGTTCTCGCCAGCGCGGCTGGTGCGACTCCACGAGGCGCCAGAAACGGCGCGAATGGTTCATGTGGCGCGTGTGGGCGAGCTCGTGGATGAGGAGGTAGTCCACCACTTCGGGCGGCTGGAACATCAGGCAGGCGTTGAGGCTGATCGTGCCGCGGCGCGAGCAACTGCCCCAGCGGGTCCGCTGTCGCCGGATCTGGAGCCGCTGGAAGCGAAGGTCCGTTTCCAGGGACAGCCGTTCGAGCCACGGCCCGAGTGCGGCGTGAGCCTCGCGCATGACGAACCGCCGCAACGCGTGGCGCGCGAGCGCCGTCCGGCCCGGTGTGCAGGCGAGCGTCAACACGCCCGCCTCCGCACGCAGCCGCGGCGGCCCATCGGACTCGATGGCCCGAATCACCCAACTCCGCCCCGTCGCCCGGAAATCGATGCGTTCGGGCAGCGCCCCGGGCGCACCGGCGTCCGCGGGGCGGTACAAGTTGAGGGTGCGCTCAATCCAGCGCCGGTGACGCAACACGAACTGTTCCACGGCACGCGGCCGGGTTCCGCGCGGAACGACGACTTCGACCAGGCCGCCGGGCAGCACGCGCACGGCCAGCCGGCGCGCGCGGTTGCTGGCCCGGACCCGCCAGGGATCGCCCGGCGATGCCGGATCGTCGAGCAACCCGAGCTGCACGGTGGCGTCACGCACGGTCACAGGGCGGCCGCCAGCTCGGCGCCTTCCCGGATGGCGCGCTGCGCGTCGAGTTCGGCGGCAATCTTCGAGCCGCCCACGAGGTGCGGCTTGAGGCCCCGGGCCTCGAGCGCGGGGACGAGCTCGCGCCGCGGCTCCTGTCCCGCGCAGACGACGATCGAGTCCACGGCCAGTAGCCGCGTTTCGCCGCCCTGCGAAATTCGAAGCCCGGCGTCGTCGATGCGCTCGTAAGCGACGCCGGCGAGCATCCGCACGCCCCGGCGCTTGAGCGACAGGCGATGGACCCACCCGGTCGTCTTGCCGAGATCCCGGCCGGGGGGCGTTGACTTGCGCTGCAGCAGCCAGATCTCGCGCGGCGAACGGGGTTCCGCCGCGGGCACGAGGCCCCCGCGAGCCTCGAGCGTCATGTCGATGCCCCACTCGCGCATGAATGCCGGGATGTCGAGGCTGGTCGCCGCATGGGCGGCATCGTGACTCAGGAACTCGGCGGCGTCGAATCCGATGCCGCCCGCCCCGATGATCGCCACCCTGCGCCCGACCGCGGCGCCCCGCAGGAGCACGTCGACGTAGCTCAGCACTTTCGGGTGCTGCAGGCCGGGGATCGCGGGCACGCGCGGAGACACGCCCGTTGCGAGCACGACCTCGTCGAACATGCCGCTCGCCAGGTCGTCAGCCGTCGCGGAGTGGCCAAGCCGGATCACGACGCCGGCGAGTCCCAGCTCGCGCCGGAAGTAGCGCAGCGTTTCGTGGAACTCCTCCTTGCCGGGAATCCGCTTGGCCATGTTGAATTGCCCACCGATGTCGTCGGCGGACTCGAAGAGCGTCACGCGGTGGCCGCGCCGGCCGGCGATCGCCGCGCAGGCGAGACCCGCCGGGCCCGCACCGACGACCGCGATGTGCTTCGGCGCAGTCGGCGGCCGATAAACGAGTTCCGTCTCGCGGCCAGCACGCGGGTTCACGAGGCAGGTCGCCACGGCGTTCTCGAAGACGAAGTCGAGGCAGGCCTGGTTGCAGGCGATGCAGGTGTTGATCTCGTCCGCCCGGCCGGCTGCGGCCTTGGCGACGAAATCCGGATCTGCGAGCAGCGGCCGCGCCATCGACACGAGATCGGCGTCCCCGTCGGCGAGCACCTGCTCAGCCAACGCCGGGTCGTTGATCCGGTTACTGGTAACGAGCGGAGTCCTGACCGCGCCCTTGAGCTTGCGCGTGACCCAGGTGAACGCCGCGCGCGGAACCATCGTCGCGATGGTCGGGATCCGCGCCTCGTGCCAGCCGATGCCCGTGTTGATGATCGTCGCGCCGGCCGCCTCGACAGCCTGTGCCAGCTCTACGATCTCCTTCCAGTCGCTGCCCCCTTCGACCAGGTCGAGCATCGACAGGCGGTAGATGATGATGAAATCCCGCCCGACTGCGGCGCGCGTCCGCGCCACGATCTCGAGCGGCAGCCGCATCCGGTTCTGCCAGTTGCCGCCCCACCGGTCGCTGCGCCGGTTGGTGCGCGCCGCGAGGAACTGGTTGATGAAGTAGCCCTCGCTTCCCATCACCTCGACGCCGTCGTAGCCGGCTTCGCGCGCGAGCTCCGCACATCGGACGAACGCCGCGACCTGGCGTTCGACGCCGGCATCCGACAGCTCGCGCGGCGCGAACGGGGCGATCGGTGCCTTGAGGCGCGATGGCGCGACCGCCAGCGGGTGATAGGCGTAGCGCCCCGTATGCAGGATCTGCATGCAGATGCGCCCGCGCGCCTCGTGGACCGCGCCAGTGACGAGCCGGTGCCGGGCCAGGTGGCGCCGTCCGCTCAAGGTGCCGGCAAAGGGCTTGGTCCAGCCCGCGGCATTCGGGGCGATGCCGCCCGTCACGATGAGCCCGACGCCGCCCCGCGCGCGCTCCGCGAAGTAGGCGGCGAGCTTCGGAAAATCCTCGGCACGATCCTCGAGACCGGTGTGCATCGAGCCCATCAGCACCCGGTTAGGCAGCGTCGTGAATCCGAGATCGAGCGGCGCCAGCAGGTGCGGAAACGGGTTCGGCGTCACGCGCGCAATCATATAGCATGCCAACCGCGATGCCGCCCGTGCTCGAAGTTCGCGAACTCGTGAAACAGTATCCCGGCGTGCGTGCCGTCGACGGCGTTTCCTTCTCGATCGCCGAGGGCCAGTGCTTCGGCCTGCTCGGCCCGAACGGCGCCGGCAAGACCACGACGGTCGAGATCATGGAGGGCGTCACGCAGCCGACATCCGGCGAAGTGCTGTATCGCGGCGATCCGATCGGCGCGGGTTTTCGCGCGGATGCCGGCATCCAGTTCCAGAAGACGGCGCTGCAGGACTTCCTGACGGTGCGCGAGACGCTTAGCCTGTTCACGCGCCTCTATCCGCGCCGCCGCGAAGTCGACGAGCTGATCCGGATCTGCGCGCTCGAGCAGGTCGAGAACCGCGACAACCGCAAGCTCTCCGGCGGGCAGATGCAGCGCCTGCTCCTCGCGATCGCCCTCGCCAACGACCCGCGCGTCCTGTTCCTCGACGAGCCGACGACCGGCCTCGACCCGCAGGCGCGCCACAATTTCTGGGAGCTGATCCGGTCGATCAAGGCCGAAGGCCGGACGGTGCTGCTCACCACCCACTACATGGACGAGGCCTACGAGCTCTGCGACGTCATCGCGATCATGGACAGCGGCCGCATCATCGCCGAGGGACCGCCGTCGCGGCTTCTCGAGGATCACTTCGACGACGTCGTCCTCGAGTTGCCGCGCGAGGACTTCCGCGGCGAGCCGGCCGCCTTTCCCCTGCCCGTACTGGTCGCCAGCGACCGCATCGAGATCTCGACCGGCGACGTCGAGGGCGCCCTGCAGGCGCTGTTGCGCCAGGGCGTGCCGCTCAAGCGGCTGCGGATAAGGCCCCGGAACCTCGAGGACCTCTTTCTCGAGCTTACGGGCCGGGAGCTGCGGACGTGAACCTGGGCCGGCTTCTCGCTGTCTGGCACGCGCGAAACCTCGAGTTCCTGCGCGACCGCTCGACGCTCATCTTCAACTTCCTGTTTCCGCTCGCGCTCGTCGTCGCGTTCGCGGTCATCTTCGGCGGCCAGCCGCGCGCGCTCTTCAAGGTCGACGTCATCGCGCCGCCGGCCGCTGCGCTGGACTCCGCGTTGCATCCTTTCATCGGCACGCGTTACGTGGATTTCGTGCGCATCGGCGCGGACGAGTCCGACACCGCGATCCGCAAGGTGGAACGGCACCAGGTGGACCTGCTCCTCGACCTTCGCGGGGAGCCGCGCTACTGGATCAACGAGGATTCCCCGAAAGGGTACCTGGCCGAGAGGCTGCTGCTCGAGTCCGACGCCGGCGGGGCGACGCGCGTGCCGGTCACCGGCGCGGCCGTCCGCTACGTGGACTGGCTGCTGCCCGGCATTCTCGGCATGAACATGATGTTCAGCTGCCTGTTCGGCGTCGGCTATGTCGTCGTCCGCTACCGCAAGAGCGGCTTCCTGCGCCGGCTCTCGGCGACCCCGGTGACGGCATTCGAGTTCGGCGCCGCTCAGGTGCTTTCGCGACTGTTGCTCACCGTGAGCGTCACCGCGCTGCTCTACGGCGCCCTCGCCCTGTTCGTGCCGTTCCGCAATGAAGGCAGCGTGCTCCTGCTGCTTCTCGTCGCCGTCGCCGGCGCGCTCGCCATGATCGCATTCGGATTCATGATGGCGGCGCGCTTCGCGAGCGAGGAACTGGCGAACGGCGCCATCAACCTCGCTTCCTGGCCGATGATGCTGCTGTCCGGCGTCTGGTTCTCGCTCGAGGGTGCGCCCGCCTGGCTTCAGGCCGTCGCAAAAGCCCTGCCGCTCACGCAGATGCTGGATGCGGCACGCGCCGTGATGCTGGACGGAGCCGGGCCTGTCGCCGTCCTGCCGCATCTCGGATGGCTCGCTGCGATGACCATGCTGTTCCTCGGCATCGCGGCCGCCGGGTTCCGCTGGCGCGCCGACTGAGTTCCGTCGAGGCGGCGTCCGACCCCGGGTCTGTGGCAAACTGCGCGACCCCGGGGCCCTCACCGGACAAGACGCTTGAACAAGTCCGAGCTGCTCAAGGAATTGCGCATCGACCGCGATGCGCCCGCGGACGGTTCGCCGTCCCGCCTGCGCCTGTGGATATCCATCGGCGTGGTCGCCGTGGTTGCGGCCGGCCTGCTTGTCTGGTTTCTCACTCGCGAGAAGCCGGTCGAAGTGACGGTCGCGACGGCGCGGGCGATGCCGGCCACAAGTAGCGGAACCTCCGTCCTCGATGCGACCGGCTACGTCACCGCGCGCCGCCAGGCGACCGTGTCGGCAAAGATCACCGGAAAAGTCCGCGACGTGCGCATCGAGGAAGGCCAGCGCGTCGAGGCGGGCGACATCCTCGCCACGCTCGACGACTCGGAAGCTCGCGTGGACGTCGACCTGAGGCGCGCCCAGCTCGCTGCCGCCCGCGCCCAGTTGACCGAGGCAGAGGCTTCGAGCGCGAACGCCGAGCGCGAGTACAGGCGCCAGCAGGAGATCGCCGAGCTCAAGCTGAACAGCGCCTCCGCCCTCGACGCGGCGCGCACCGAGGCCGAAGCGTCCCGCGCCCGCACCTCGAGCCAGGCGAGTGCCGTCCGCGTGGCGCAGGAATCCGTGCAGGCGGCCGAGGTGCAGCTCGACAACACGATCGTGCGCGCGCCGTTCGCCGGCGTCGTGACCGTCAAGGCCGCGCAGCCCGGCGAGATGATCTCGCCGATCTCCGCCGGCGGCGGCTCGATCCGCACCGGCATCGGCACCATCGTCGACATGGAGTCGCTCGAAATACAGGTGGACGTCAGCGAGTCGTACATCAACCGCGTGAAGCCCGGGCAGAAGGTCGAGGCCGTGCTGAACGCGTACCCGGACTGGCGCATTCCCGCCTCCGTGATCGCGATCGTGCCGACGGCGGACCGGTCGAAGGCCACGGTGAAGGTCCGCATCGCTCTCGGCGAGAAGGATGCGCGCATCGTTCCGGAGATGGGCGTGCGCGTCGCGTTCCTCGAATCGAAGCCGGAGGGCAGCGGGCAGCCCGCTGCTCCCCGCGGCGCGCTGGTCCCGGCCGGGGCCCTGCGGGAGGATGCCGGCAAGGACGTCCTCTACCTGGTGCGCGACGGCCGGGCCGCGCGCCGTGCGGTCACGCTCGGCGGCAACCTGGGCGAGAGCCGCCAGGTGCTGGCCGGCGTGTCCGTCGGTGACTCGGTCATCTTGGACCCGCCGGATGGATTGAAGGATGGAGATGCGGTCGCCGCACGGGAGCGAGCCGGTGAGTGATGCCATGGTCCAGGTCCACAACGTGCACAAGTCCTACGTGCGGGGCAAGCAGACGGTCGAAGTGCTGCACGGACTGTCGCTCGAAATTCCGAAAGGCGACTTCGTCGCGCTGATGGGGCCGTCCGGCTCCGGAAAGACCACCCTGCTCAACCTGGTCGGCGGGCTGGACACGCCGACCTCCGGCGAAGTCCGCGTGGGCGGCGAGCGCATCGACCAGCTTTCGGGCGGAAGGCTCGCCGAGTGGCGGGCGCGGAATGTCGGTTTCGTGTTCCAGTTCTACAACCTGATGCCGGTCCTGACCGCCGAGGCGAACGTCGAGCTGCCCCTGCTCCTGACTAACCTTTCCGCGGCGCAGCGGCGCAAGTCGGTCGCGATCGTGCTCGAGGTCGTGGGGCTCGCCGATCGCGCACGCCACAAGCCCAAGGAGCTCTCCGGCGGGCAGGAGCAGCGCGTCGCGATCGCGCGCGCGCTGGTGTCGGACCCGGCCATCCTGATCTGCGACGAGCCTACCGGCGACCTCGACCGCAGGACGGCGGACGAGATCCTGGGGTTGCTGCAGGTCCTCAACCGCGAGCATGGCAAGACCGTCGTGATGGTGACGCACGACCCGAAAGCCGCGGAGTTCGCGAGCCGCATCCTGCACCTCGAGAAGGGCCAGCTCCTCGAGCAGGCGGCCGCTGCCTGAGCCCGCCGTGACACGCACCGGATTCGTCATCGCCAACCTCTGGCGGAAGAAGACCCGCACGGTCCTGACTCTGCTCTCGATCGTGACGGCGTTCCTGTTGTTCGGCTTGCTGCAGGCGGTGAACGTGCTGTTCTCGGCCGGCGCGGACTTCGTCGGGGCGACGCGGCTGGTGACGCAGGCGCGGGTGTCGTTCACGCAGTCGCTGCCGATGCGCCTGCTGCCGCAGATCGAGTCGGTACCGGGCGTCGAGCGCGTGATGTGGAGCCAGTGGTTCGGCGGCGTCTGGCAGGAGAACACGCAGCTCATCATCCAGGCGGTCGACCCGGCGCGGCTGCGCGACGTCTACCCGGAGATCGTGATGCCGAACGCCCAGTGGAAGGCGTTTGAGAGCACGCGCACCGGCATGGTCGTCGGCCGCAACCTCGCGAACCAGTACGGCTGGAAAATCGGGCAGAAGGTGCCGATCGCCTCGAACATCTTCCCCCAGAAGGACGGCAGCAAGGCCTGGACCTTCGATCTCGTCGGCATCTTCGACGGCAAGGACGAGGAGTGGCAGCGCAACACGAGCGGCGGGTGGATCAATTTCGCGTACTTCGACGAGGCCAACCAGTTCGCGCGCGGGCTCGCCGGCGTCTACATCATCCGGCTCTCCGACCCCGATGCCGCCTCAGGCGTCGCAGCGACGATCGACGACATGTTCGAGAATTCCCCGGACGAGACCAAGACGCAGACCGAGAGGGACTTCAACATCGGCTTTTTCAAGCAGATCGGCGACATCGGGCTGATCGTGCGCTGGATCCTGTTTGCGGTCTTCTTCACGCTGCTGCTCGTGGTCGGGAACACGATCGCGCAGAGCGTGCGCGAGAGGATTCCCGAGCTCGCGATCCTGAAGACGCTCGGATTCAAGGATGGCGCGGTGCTCGGCTTCGTGCTCGCGGAAGCCGCCGCGCTCTGCGTCATCGGCGGGCTCGTCGGCCTCGCCATCGCGACGCCGCTCGGCGTCGTCATCACGAAGGCATCCGGCGGCTACCTCCCGCTGGCCGTAGACGCGAAGGTCTGGCTGACCGGAGCCATCGCCGTCGTCGTCCTCAGCCTCGCCGTCGGCCTGCTCCCGGCGCTGCGCGCGAAGCGCCTGACCATCGTCGACGCCCTCGCCGGCCGCTGAACGGAGCGCACGCATGCTGAAGCAGGTCCTGTCGATCACGCTGCTCGGGCTTCGCAGCATCCCCGAGCGCCTCGGCCCGTCGCTCGTCATCGTCGTGGGCCTCGCCGGCGTCGTTGCCGTGTTCACGGCGCTCCTCGCGATGGCGGCGGGGTTCCAGTCGACGCTGGAGGCTGCCGGACGCCCCGACGTCGCGCTCGTGCTGCGTGGCGGCTCTCAGGCCGAGCTCAACTCCGGCATCTCGCGCGAACAGGGCACGATCATCAAGCAGGCGCCGGGGGTCGCCCAGGGCGTCGACGGCCTGCCGCTCGCCTCCGCGGAAGTCATCGTGATCGCCGAGCTGATGAAAGCCGGGGAAACGACCGGGTCCAACATCACGGTGCGCGGCGTCGAAGCTGCCGCGTTCACGTTGCGGCCGAAACTACGGATCGTGGAGGGACGCGCGTTCACCCAGGGGCTGCGCGAGCTGATCGTCGGCCAGGGCGTCGCGCGACAGTTCGAGGGCGTCCGCCTCGGCGAGACGCTGCGCATGCGCGGCTCGGACTGGACGGTAGTCGGCATGTTCGCCTCGGGCGACGCCTACGAGAGCGAGCTGTGGGCGGATGTCGACGTCGCCCAGTCCACATTCAACCGCCAGGGATACAGCGCGGTCCGGCTGCAGCTCGCCGGCAGCGGTGACCTGCAGACCGTCAAGGACGCGTTGTCCGCGGATCCCCGCGTCAACGTGGACGTGGAAACGGAACAGGAATACTTCAGCGGGCAGACCGAGCAGTTCCGCAAGACGATCGGCGCGCTGGCGGGCGTCGTGACCTTCATCATGGCGCTGGGCGCGATGTTTGCCGCCCTCAACACGATGTACGCCGCGGTCGGCGCCCGCGCCCGCGAGATCGCGACGCTTCGTGCCATTGGGTTCCGCGGGCTGCCGGTCGTGGTCTCGGTCATGCTCGAATCGCTGATCCTCGCGCTGGCCGGGGGGCTGCTCGGCGCGCTCGCGGCCTACGTCCTCTTCAACAACATGGCGGTGTCGACGCTCGGCGCCAACTTCACGCAGGTCGTATTCCGCTTCGCGGTCACACCGGCACTCGTCGTCGACGGCCTCGTCATCGCCGTCGTCATCGGCATGGTCGGCGGCTTGCTTCCGGCGCTCCGCGCTGCGCGCCAGCCTGTCACGACGGCGCTGCGCGCCGCCTGAGCCAAGCGTGCTCTTCGACATCGGAGCCAATCTCGCCCATGGCAGCTTCGATACAGACCGCGAGGCGGTCCTCGCGCGGGCACGCGCGGCGGGCGTCGTGGCCATGGTCGTGACCGGCTCGACGCTCGCGGACACCGGGAAGGCCATCGCGCTGTGCAGGGCTCATCCGGACCGCCTGCGCGCGACGGCCGGCGTGCATCCGCACCATGCTGCTTCACTGAGTGACGGCGACGTCGGGCGGCTCGCCGAGCTCGCCGGCGACCCGATGGTGGTTGCCGCGGGTGAATGCGGGCTCGACTACTTCCGGAACTTCTCCCCGCCCACCGAGCAGCGGCGGGCGTTCGAGGTCCAGCTCGACCTCGCCGCGCGCCTCGGCAAGCCGCTGTTCCTGCACCAGCGCGATGCGCACGGCGACTTCCTCGCGATGCTGCGCGAGCACCCGGGCGTCGCTGCGCGGGCCGTCCTGCACTGCTTTACCGAAGGGCCCGCCGTGCTCGGGGAGTGCATCGCGCTCGGGCTCTCGATCGGCGTGACCGGCTGGATCTGCGACGAACGGCGCGGGCAGGCGCTGCGTGAGGCGGCCCCGCGCATCCCGGCGGACCGCCTGATGCTCGAGACGGACTCTCCGTATCTCCTGCCGCGCACGCTGCGTCCCAAGCCGTCCCATCGCCGCAACGAGCCCGCATTCCTGGCGGCCGTGCTCGAGGAGACAGCACGATGCCGGGGCGAAGCGCCGGAGTCGCTCGCGAAAATCACGACCGCGAATGCGTGTCGCTTCTTTGGCCTTACACTGGCCGAGGGCGGGATCGCCGCCTAGACCCCCCAGGAACCATCGATGGATTTCCAGCAAGCCCGACACGCCACCGCGGCAGCGTTCCATGACTCGATCGTGCCGAAGCTGTCGGAGTACATCCGCATCCCGAACAAGTCGCCCCTCTTCGACTCCGAATGGCAGTCGCACGGGCACATGGACCGCGCTGCCGAGCTGATGGCCGCCTGGTGCCGCGAGCAGCCGATTGCGGGGCTGGAGGTCGAGATCCTGCGCGCCCCTGGCCGCACTCCGCTCCTGTTCTGCGAGATTCCGGGCGACGGCCGCGACACCGTGCTGCTGTACGGCCACATGGACAAGCAGCCGGAGTTCACCGGCTGGGCCGACGGCCTGTCGCCGTGGGAACCCGTGATCCGCGACGGCAGGCTCTACGGGCGCGGCGGCGCCGATGACGGCTACGCCGTGTTTTCGTCCCTGACCGCCATCCGGCTGCTGCAGGCGCAGAAGATCCCGCACGCGCGCTGCGTAGTGCTCATCGAGGCTTGCGAGGAGAGCGGCAGTTACGACCTGCCCGAGTACGTCGACAGGCTGGCGGAGCGCATCGGGACGCCGAGTCTCGTCGTCTGCCTCGACGCCGAATGCGGCAACTATGACCAACTCTGGTGCACGACGTCGCTGCGCGGCAACCTCGTTGGCGACCTCGTCGTCGAAGGCCTCACCGAAGGCGTGCACTCGGGCGCCGGCACCGGCATCGCACCTTCGGTATTCCGCATTGCGCGCACCCTGCTTGCGCGCGTCGAGAGCGACGTGACCGGCGACCTCCTGCTCGACGAGCTCAATGTCCCGATCCCGCCTGCCCGGATCGAGCAGGCGCGTGCCGCCGCCCGTGTCCTCGGCCCGAAGATCGCGGAGAAGCTGCCGTTCGTGCCAGGTTCGCGGCCGCTGTCTGACGCCCCGGTCGAGCTGGTGCTCAACAACACCTGGCGGCCGACGCTCGCGGTGACGGGTGCCGGCGGGCTGCCGGCAATGGAGAACGCCGGCAATGTCTTGTTGCCGCGCCTGGAACTCAAGCTGTCCTTCCGGCTGCCGCCCTCGGCCGATGCCGAGTCGGCCGCGAAGGCCGTCAAGAAGCGCCTCGAATCCGACCCGCCTTACGGCGTGCGCGTCCGCTTCGAAGTCGGCTCATCGCTCGCGGGCTGGGATGCGCCGCCGGTCGCACCCTGGCTCGAGGCATCCATGCGAGACGCCTCGCGCGCGACGTTCGGCCAGGACGCGATGTACCTCGGCACGGGAGGCAGCATCCCGTTCATCGGCATGCTCGGCGAGCGCTTCCCGGGAACGCAGTTCCTGGTGACCGGCGTCCTCGGTCCTCACTCGAACGCTCACGGTCCGAACGAATTCCTGCACCTCGACTGCGCCGAAAGACTGACGGTGTGCGTGGCGAAGGTGATCGCCGACCATCACGCGCGGCCGAAAGGCTAGGGCCGGTGTACTAAGTCCTGCCGAGCGGGCTCGGCTCGACCTGGACGGCAAGCTGGTCCCACGCCGCGCGGTAGCGCTCCGCGGGATGCGTGGTGCCGGGCACGGCTGCCGGGAACTCCCCTTCGAGCAAATCGAGCCGCAGCACGCGCGGCGGCCGGCCCTTGGGAAACTTGGAGCGGCTGGTGAACACGATGCGGCCGTCGACGGGCACGTCCCCGGCGAGCAGCTTGATTGCCGAGATGCGGTCGTAAAGCGCCTCGAGCGGGTTCAGGAACGTGGAACGTTCGCTGCCGTTCATCACGGCCCACTCCCGCATGTGCTCGCCGCCGAATACGACGCCTTCGACGTCACGATAGTCGACCACGAGCAGGCCCCGGCCCGTGAGCAGCAGGAAATCGATGTGCAGCTGGCCGCCGCTGCCGTCCGGAATCAGGACGTCGCGCAGCACCGCGGCCGCGACGGCCTCGAACGACCTGACAGTCTGCTTGCGGGCCCGGAACCGGCCCCACCGGCGGTAGGCCCAGACGAATGCGACGGCCAGCAGCGCGATGAGCATGAGCCCTACGGTCGCCTGCACGATGATGTCGTTGACGTTCATGCGCCGCGGCTCCCATGCCAGGCGCGCAGCAGCTTGGCCCCGCCGGGCATGCGCAGCAGTGCGAGCAGGACGCGTGCCGCGAGCCGCTCGCCGGTGCCGAGCGCGAACGGACGGTGCAGTTCGCGAAACAGCGACGGCCGCAAGGCAACGTGGTCGACCGCGCGCGCGCCGTGCACCACGAGCTCGGCGTCACCGTTCGCCCCGGTGCGACGCTCGACACGCGGCGCGGCAATGGCATCCCCTGGCATGCGCGAATGATAGACGGCGCGGCGCGGCGTCACCACCGCCGCACGGTTGCGGCATGATGCGCGCATGGGCTTCGATGCGCGGATCGCCGAATTGCTCGCCTGCCCGTCTTGTGGTACGCGCCTGACCGGCGCGGGGTGCCTGGCGTGCCGCGCCGACTATCCGTCGATCGGCGGGATCCCATGGCTGATGCCGGAGCCGAGGCTCGCGCTCACCGAGTGGCGGGGCCGCCTGCATCACCTGCTGACGCACTACGCCACCGAAGCGGCGCGCCAGCGCGCCGGGCTCGATGGAACCGAGGCCACGCCGCAGGCGCGCGCGCGCATCGCCCGCGTGGCGGCGGCGCTCGAGGACCAGGCGGTCCGGGTCCGCGAGCTGATGCGGCCGCTCGGCGCCGACGGGCGCAACGTGGCGGCGGCGGTGCACGCCGCGCTCGGCACCGAGTTGCCGGTGAGCCAGGGACTCACGACGTACTACCCCAACCTGCACCGCGACTGGTGCTGGGGCGACCATGAGAATCGCGCGAGCCTCGAGGCGGTAGCCGCAACCCTGCCCGCGACCGGAGCGCCCGCGCGCCTGTTGGTACTCGGTGCCGGGGCCTGCCGGCTCGCCTACGACCTGCACCAACGCCTGCGCCCTCCGCTCACGGCAGCGCTCGACTTCAACCCCTTCTTCCTGCTCGCGGCGTCCCGCATCCTCGCGGGGCCGCCGCTCGAGCTTTATGAGTTCCCGATCGCGCCGCGCTCGATCGACGACCACGCAACGCTGCGGAGTCACTCGGCGCCGGAACCGCCGGCCCCGGGTCTCCTGCCAGTGCTGGCGGACGCAACGGCGCCGCCGTTCCTCCCGGGCCAGTTCGATCTCGTGCTGACGCCCTGGTTCATCGACGTCGCGGGCGAGCCGGTCGCGCGGGTTGCGCGGCGGGTCAACGCCCTGCTGGCGCCCGGCGGCCACTGGATCAATCACGGTTCGCTCGCCTTCGCGGATGCCGAGCCCGGCGACGCCTGGAGCCTCGAGGAGCTCGTCGAATCGCTGCCGTCGGCCGGCTTCGCGCGGCCCGAGCCGCACGAGTCGCGCCAGCCCTATCTCGCGTCGCCGGCCAGCCGGCACGCGCGCGTCGAGTCCGTCATCACCTTCTGCGCCCGGAAGGAACGGGACGTGCCCGCGCCACCAGCCGGCCGCGAGTTGCCGCGCTGGATCCGGGAGGCGGACCTGCCGGTGCCGGTCCTGCCGCAGTTCAGGGCCCAGGCGCTGTCGACCCGTGTCTACGCGTTTCTCCTCGCCATGATCGACGGCGAGCGCACGATCCGCGACATGGCGCGGCTCATGGAGCAGCAGAAACTCATGCCGGCCGCGGACGCGTTGCCGGCGATTCGCGGTTTCCTGGCGCGCGCCTTCCACGAGGCGGGCCGGCGTCCGCAGTTCTAGGGGGCAGGCATCGATGACGACTTCACGACTGGCACGCGGCGCGCTCTGGGTGGGCATCGCCATCGCGGGCGCCGCCGCGTTCGGCGGCATCGCGCTCAACCGCGGCGAGAGCATCAACGCGCTCTGGTTCGTGGTCGCGGCGGTGTCGACGTACCTCATCGGCTACCGGTTCTACAGCGGCTGGATCGCGACCCGCGTTTGCGGCCTCGATGCGACGCGGGCGACGCCCGCCGAGCGGCTCGACAACGGGCGGGACTTCATGCCGACCCACCGCTCGATCGTGTTCGGCCACCACTTCGCCGCGATTGCGGGCGCGGGTCCGCTGATCGGCCCGACGCTCGCCGCGCAATTCGGCTACCTTCCCGGCACGTTGTGGCTGCTGGTCGGCGCCGTGCTGGCCGGCTGCGTGCAGGACATGCTGGTGCTGTTCTGCTCGACTCGCCGCGATGGCCGCAGCCTCGCCCACCTCGCGCGCGACGAGCTCGGCCGCTTCGGCGCCGCGGCAGCGATGGTCGGCACGCTGTTCATCATGATCATCCTGATGGCGGTGCTCGCGCTCGTCGTGGTCAAGGCCATGGCGCACAGCCCCTGGTCCACGGCGACGGTGTTCGCCACCATCCCGATCGCAATCCTGGTCGGAATCTACCTGCGCTTCCTGAGGCCCGGCCGCGTCATGGAAGCGACGGCAATCGGCGTCGCGCTGCTCCTGTTTGCGGTCGCCGCGGGCGGCTGGGTCGACCATCATCCCGTGATGCGCGGCTGGTTCGACCTCGGCGAACGGGCGCTCGCCGGATTCGTGATCGTCTATGGGTTCGTGGCGGCCGTCCTGCCGGTGTGGCTGCTGCTGGCGCCGCGCGACTACCTGTCCACGTTCGTCAAGCTCGGCGTCGTGTTCCTGCTCGCGTTCGCGATCGTGGTCCTGCAACCCGAAATACGCATGCCGGCGATCACGCGGTTCGTGGATGGCACCGGCCCTATCTTCAGCGGAGAGCTGTTTCCGTTCCTGTTCATCACCCTCGCCTGCGGCGCGATTTCGGGCTTCCACGCGCTCGTCGCTTCGGGCACGACGCCGAAGCTGATCGCGCGCGAGACGGACGTACGCATGGTCGGCTACGGCTCGATGGCGCTCGAGTCCTTCGTCGCGATCATGGCGCTGGTCGCGGCCTGCGTCCTCGACCCGGGCGTGTTCTTCGCCATCAACACGGCCGCCGGGGTCGTGGGCGCCGACCCGGTGACGGCGACGGCGACGATCTCGAGCTGGGGATTCCCGGTATCGCCCGGGCAGATGCAGGAACTCGCCTCGAGCATGGGCGAGCAGTCGCTTTACGGGCGCACGGGCGGTGCACCCTCGCTCGCCGTCGGCATGGCGCACATCTTCGGTTCCGCGTTCGGGGACGGCCTGTTCGCGGTCTGGTACCACTTCGCCATCATGTTCGAGGCCGTCTTCATCCTGACGGTGCTCGATGCCGGCACGCGCGTCGGCCGGTTCATCATGCAGGACGCGCTCGGCTCGGTCTGGGAGCCGCTCGGGCGCACGTCGTGGGCCCCGTCGGCCTGGGTCGCGAGCATCCTCGTGTGCGCGGGCTGGGGCTACTTCCTCTACATCGGCGTGCTGGACCCGAACGGCGGCATCAACATCCTGTGGCCGCTGTTCGGCATGGCGAACCAGATGCTCGCGGCCATCGCGCTCGCCGTGGTGACGGCGATCTTCGTCAAGTCGGGGCGGCTGCGCCACGCCTGGGTGCCCGGCCTGCCGCTCGCGTGGCTCGTCACCGTGACGACGACTGCGGCCTTCCAGAAGATCACCAGCGACGACCCGCGCATCGGCTTCTTCGCCGCCGCGCAGGACCTCGCGAGCCGGCTCGCATCGGGCATCCTGCCGCCGGAGCGGGCGGCCGTCGCGCCGAAGCTGATCTTCAACCTGCAGCTCGACGGCTGGCTGACGGCGGCCCTGCTCGCGATCGTCTGGATCATCGTGCTCGACATGGCCCGCGGCTGCTGGCTCCATCTATCCGGCAGGCGGATCGCAGGCAGCACGGAGGCGCCCTACGTGGCGACCCGGCTGGCATGAGAGTCGCAGCGGAAATGGCTCGAACGGCCTGGGATCGGCTGCGCGCGCTCCTCGGCGACGACGCCTATGACCGTTACGTCGCGCACCGCCGCGAACACCATCCCCGCGAGGCGATCCTCGATCGACGCCAGTTCTACCTGGCGGAACTGGACCGGCGCTGGGCGCGGATCAACCGCTGCTGCTGAGCGGTCAGCGCATGCGATCGATGAGGAACTGCCCGCTTTCGAGCGTTTCCGACTCCGTCTCGGCCTTCACCTGGAGCCGGCAGGGCCCGCTCGCGTGGAACGGCGTGACGGCAAGGATGCCCGTCATCGAGAGCCAGCGCGCCCAGTCGGGCGTGTCGCCGGCATTGAGCTTGTCCGGGTTTGCGACCAGCTCCGACAGCACGTCCGCGCCACGCACCAGCCGAAGAGTCAGGCGTTCGAATGGCTGCGCGCGCGGCGTGCGCACGTGGACGAACACGCAGAGCTTTGGCAGGGTGATGGGAAACGCGGGCACGTAGAGATCCGTGCCGTAGCAGCCCATCAGCGAAAACTTGTTGCCGATCTCCTGGCGGACGTCATCGCAGAACTGGGCGATGACGGTGCGATTCTGAGTCATCCGTGACCTCCGATCAGCCGGCCCGGAGACTATCCCGTATTGACCCAAGTCAATGCAATGGCAGGCCGGTGAGGCAATGATGAAGGCTGGATTTGCAGGACATGTCTCGTGTCACCAACCGGTTGGGTCCTGGTCTCGGTGCTGTCGGTCGCCGCTCCTGCCACCGGCGAAAACCTGGCGGATAGCCTGGCCCGGTCGGCTGGGCCGACAAGTTCACGACGACGCCCTCGGCAGGGTTCGAGGATTCGTACGCCGGCATCGGCTTGAAACGACACGACTGGTCGCTACAAGCCGTCTGGCACGAATTTGCAGCCGAGTCGGGAAAATCGCGCTATGGCAGCGAGCTGGACTTTTCCGTGGCGGGGAAACTGACGAAGCAGCTGGATATACTGCTGAAGCTCGCGGACTACCGGGCGAACGACGGTTTCATGGACACGCGCAAGATCTGGGTCCAGTTGCGCGCCGCATTTTGAAAGCGGCCCGTCGCCCGCCGGGAAATGGTGGGCCGTGATGGGATCGAACCATCGACCAACTGGTTAAAAGCCAGATGCTCTACCACTGAGCTAACGGCCCGTTTGCGGCGGCGGATCATACCTGAGGATCCGGTTGCCTTCATCCATCGCGGCTGCCGTCATAATACGCCCTCATGAGCCGCGTCGTTTACCCTGCCATCGCCCGCTGGCGCGCAACCGACGACGGCGATGCGGCGCACTTCTGTTCCACCTGCGCATTCTCGCGAGCCTGCCATGCGCACGGCATGGACAAGTCCGCCCTGCGCGACCTGCACCTGCTCGTGGAGCATGTCGGGCCCTTTGAGCCCGGCCAGAACGTGTTTCGTGCCGGTGACCGTTTCGAGGCCATTGCCGCGGTGCGCGAAGGCACGGTCAAGACCTGGCGGGTGGACCGCGAGGGGCGTGAGCAGGTTCTCGGCTTCCATCTCCCGGGCGAGATCATCGGGTTGAGCGCGATCGAGAACGAACGGTATCCCTGCAATGCCGTCGCTCTCGACCTGGTCCAGTTGTGCCGCTTCTCTTTTCCGCGGATGGCGGTATTGGCGACCCGCGTGCCCGGGCTCCAGAAGGAGCTTTTTCGCCTGATGAGCCGCGACATCGGCCACGCGGAGCGACTCGCGGCGGACTATCCGGCGGACGCCCGCCTTGCCCACTTTCTCGTCGACCATGCGCAGCGGCTGGTGCGCTGCGGATTCCCGCCGGGCCGAATGCGGCTCGCGATGCCCCGTTCGGACATTGCGAACTACCTGCGTCTCGCGCCGGAAACGGTGAGCCGCCTCTTCCGCCGTTTCCGGGACGCGGGCCTCATCCGCGTTCACGGCAGAAACCTTGACCTGCCCGACCTGCCCGGCCTCGAGCGCCTCGCGGCGACCGCGCTCGGCAATTGACCTAGATCAAGGCGGCGTCCCAGGACAAGCCGGAACATTTCAACGGAATGAATCGGAGGTGAGGAGATGGACAACACCCGCAAGCTCTGGATCGGCCTCGCGACTCTCCTCGGCATTTCCTTTGCGATCCTCCTCCTCGTGGGCGGCCAGATCCACCGCAAGGCGCCGCCGATGCCGGAGCGCGTCGCGGCCGCGGACGGCACGACCGTGTTCGAGCGCGCCGACATCGAGCGGGGCCGCTCGGTCTGGCAATCCTTCGGGGGGATGCAGCTCGGGTCTATCTGGGGTCACGGCGGCTACGTCGCGCCCGACTGGACCGCCGACTGGGTGCACCGCGAAGCGGTGGCCCTGCTCGACATCATGGCACGCCGCAACGCCGGCGCTCCGTATGACCAGCTCGACGCGGAGCGCCAGGCGGGGCTCGTCGGACGGCTCCAGCAGGTCATCCGCGTCAATACCTACGATCCCGTCACCGCCACGATCACGCTGGACCAGGACCGGGTTGCCGCGATCTCGAACGCCGCGGCGCATTACGAAAGCCTCTTCGGCAACGACCCGGCGACGCACGCGCTGCGCGAAGCCTACGCCATGAAGAATGACACGGTGCCGGACGCCGAGCATCGGCGCGCGTTGTCGGCATTCGTCTGGTGGACGGCCTGGGCCGCGATGACGGAAAGGCCAGGCAGCGACATCACCTACACGAACAACTGGCCGGGCGAACCGCTCATCGGCAACCGGCCGACGCCCTCCATGTACCTGTGGTCCGCATTCAGCGTGCTGTTCCTGATCGCAGGCATCGCGCTGCTCGGCTGGCACCATGCGGTCACGCATGGCCGCGGCGAAGTGCCTCACCCGCTGCCGCCCGTCGACCCGCTGTCCATGGTCCGCATCACGCCGTCGATGCGCGCGACGGCGGCGTACTTCTGGATCGTGCTGGCGCTCTTCCTGGTCCAGATCCTCCTGGGCGCCATGACGGCGCATTACCAGGTCGAGGGGCAGGAGCTGTACGGGTTCCAGCTTGCGGATGTGATCCCGTATTCGCTCACCCGCACCTGGCACACGCAACTCGCGGTGCTCTGGATCGCGACGGCCTGGCTCGGGACCGGGCTTTACATCGCGCCCGCGATCTCCGGCCACGAGCCGCGTTTCCAGCGCGCCGGCGTCGTGTTCCTGCTGGTGTGCCTCGTCGTCATCGTCGTTGGGGCGTTCACCGGCCAGTGGCTCGCGGTCATGCAGAAGCTCGGCCTCGAGCACAACTTCTGGTGGGGCCATCAGGGATGGGAGTACGCAGACATCGGACGCTTCTGGCAGTGGTTCCTGTTCGTGGGCCTCATGCTCTGGCTGGTGCTGGTTGGCCGCGCCCTGTGGCCCTCGCTGCAGAAGCGCGACGAATCGCGCTCGATCGTGGGACTCTTTTTCCTCTCGGTCGTGTGCATCGGGATCTTTTTCGCCGCTGGCCTCATGTGGGGCGAGAAGACCCACCTGTCGATGGTCGAGTACTGGCGCTGGTGGCTCGTGCACCTGTGGGTCGAGGGCTTCTTCGAGGTGTTCGCGACGGCCGTGATCGCCTTCCTTTTCACGCGACTCGGGCTGCTGCGGACGCGCACGGCGACCGTCGCCGTGCTGTTCGCGACCATCGTGTTCATGGCCGGCGGCGTGATCGGCACGCTCCATCACCTCTACTTCGCCGGCACGCCGACGTCCGTGCTCGCGCTCGGCGCGAGCTTCAGCGCGCTCGAGGTCGTGCCGCTTGCCTACATCGGCTTCGAGGCGTACCACACCTGGAAGCTCTCCAGGGCGACGCCATGGATGGTCCGCTACAAGTGGCCGATCATGTTCTTCGTCGCCGTCGCGTTCTGGAACCTGGTCGGCGCGGGCCTGTTCGGGTTCCTGATCAATCCGCCCCTGTCGCTCTACTGGATGCAGGGCCTCAACCTGACGCCGCTGCACGGCCACACGGCGCTCTTCGGCGTGTACGGGATGCTCGGCATCGGCCTCGTGCTGTTCTGCCTGCGCGGCTTGAGGCCCGGACAGCACTGGAACGAGCGCCTGTTGAAGACGACCTTCTGGTCGCTCAACATCGGCCTCGCGCTGATGGCGGCGCTGACGCTGCTCCCGCTCGGGACGCTGCAGTTACTGGCCGCGATCGAGCACGGCTACTGGTACGCGCGGTCGGCGGAGTTCATGCAGCAGCCGATCGTCGAACTCTTGGTGTGGATGCGGATGCCGGGCGACATCATCTTCAGCGTGGGCGCGGTAACGCTGGCCTGGTTCGTGCTGCGCCTCTGGTTCGGGCCGCGCCGCGAGGAGGCGCTGCCCGCCAGCGTGGAAGCGGCGGACCGCTGACTGCGAGCGGACCAGGATGATCGAGTTCTACGCCGAAATCCGGCAGGCGCATATTGCCGCCGTCCTCGCGAGCGGCTCGCTGTTCCTGCTGCGGGGAGTCCTGGTTCGCGCCGGGCGCGGCGACTTGGCGCTCGCGCCCCTGCCGCGCTATCTCAGCTATGCGATCGACACGGCCCTCCTGACTGCCGCACTGATGCTGCTCTCGATCCTGCCCTCGGCGGCGTACTCGAACGGCTGGCTGGCGGCGAAGCTCGCCTTGCTGCCGGTGTACATTGCGTTTGGCTGGCTTGCCTTGCGGCGGTCCGGCACGGGCGGTCGCCAGCTGGCCTGTTTCGTTGCGGCGATCGCCGCCTACGGCTGCATGTTCGCGATCGCGCGCACCCACGACCCCCTCGGACCGATCCGGGTCCTTTCGGGCGGTTGACGCCGGTTGATCCAGGTCAGGGCGCGGGAACGTGCGCTCCGGCAGTATCATCGTGGCAACACGATCGGAGGCCCCATGCGCAAGTTCCTGATTCCCCTCCTGGGGCTCCTCTCGCTCGCGGCCGGCTGCGGCGATCGGGAATCGCCCGTCGCCGACGCGGACGAAACGGGCGGTTCCGCGCGCGGGGACTTCGGACCTCCGCAAGGCGAGCCCATCAAGGCGGTGCTGACGTCTCCGCCGCAGGTGCCGCCTCCGACCGGCCGCAGCGCGCCCGCCAAGGTGATCGTCGAGCTCGAGGTCATCGAGAAGGAGATGGCGATCTCGGAGGGTGCCACCTACACGTTCTGGACGTTCGGCGGCACGGTGCCAGGCAGTTTCATTCGCGTCCGCCAGGGCGACACGGTCGAGTTTCACCTGATGAACGCGCCGGACAGCAAGATGCCTCACAACATCGACCTGCACGGTGTCACCGGCCCCGGAGGCGGCGCGTCCTCGAGCTTCACGGCGCCGGGCCATCGCTCGCGTTTCACTTTCAAGGCTTTGAACGCCGGCCTGTACGTCTACCACTGTGCGACGGCGCCCGTCGGCATGCACGTCGCGAACGGCATGTACGGCCTGATCCTCGTCGAGCCGCCAGAAGGCCTGCCTGCGGTTGACCGCGAGTACTACGTGATGCAGGGCGACTTCTACACGACCGGCCGTTATCGCCAGAAGGGCCTGCAGCCATTCGACATGGAGAAGGCGATTGACGAGAACCCGACCTATGTACTGTTCAACGGCTCCGAGGGTGCGCTGACCGGCGACAAGGCCCTCATGGCAAAAACGGACGAGAACGTGCGCCTGTACGTCGGCAACGGCGGCCCGAACCTCGTATCGAGCTTCCATGTCATCGGCGAGATCTTCGACAAGGTCTGGTTCGAGGGCGGCACGCGCTTCCAGGAAAACGTGCAAACGACGCTGATCCCCGCGGGCGGCGCTGCGATGATGGACTTCCACATCGAGGTCCCGGGCAGCTACGTCCTCGTGGATCACAGCATATTCCGCGCCTTCAACAAGGGCGCGCTCGCGATCCTCAAGGCGGATGGCTCGGAGAACAAAGCGATCTACTCCGGCAAGGAAGTCGACGAGATGTACATCGGCGACCGCGCGCTGCCGAACCTCGCCGCAGTGTCCGAGGCCGCTGCCGCGGCGCAGTCTGGAGAGCTGACACTGCAGCAGCAGATCGAGGCCGGCAGGGTGCTCTTCGCGGGGACTTGCTCGACCTGCCACCAGCCCGACGGCGCGGGCCTCGCGGGCGTTTTCCCGCCCCTGGCGAAGTCGGACTACATCGCGCGCAATCCGAAGGACGTGGCGGCAGTCATCCTGCACGGCCTGGCCGGCAAGGTGACGGTGAACGGGCACGACTACGATTCCGTCATGCCACCGATGACGCAGCTCACGAACGACGAGGTGGCGAACATCTCGACCTACGTGCTGAACAGCTGGGGCAACCCCGGCGGCCGGGTTACGAAGGCGGAAGCCGCGATCATCCGGGCGCGGACGCCCCCCGCCGCGCAGGCCGGCGAACATTGAAGACGGCTGCGGCATGCTGCCTGGCAGTCATCGCGGGCACGGCCGCATCCGCCGCACCTGCGCCCGGCGACTGGGTGTCGATTCCGGGCGGAACATTCAAGTCGGCGCTGCGCTACGAGGACTTGCCGGCGGGCAGCCGCGTGGCGCCGTACGCGCTGCTGCAATCGCCCGTGACCAACGGCGAGTATCTCGAATTCGTGCGCGCGCACCCCGAGTGGCGCCGCGACCGCGTGCCTGTTGCCCTTGCGGAGGCACGGTACCTCTCGCATTGGCAGTCGGCGGCGTCGCCCGGTCCCGGCACGATGACGGACCAGCCCGTGACCTGGGTCAGCTGGTTTGCCGCGAGCGCCTACTGCGAGGCGCAAGGCGCGCGGCTGCCCAACTGGCAGGAGTGGGAGTTCGCGGCGGCGGCGGACGCGACACGCACGGACGCGCGCGCGGATCCGGCCTGGCGCGAACGCATTCTCGCCTGGTACTCGCGCCCGTCGAACGAGCCGCTGCCCCGGACCGGCGCCTCGCCTGCCAACGTCTACGGCGTGCGGGACCTGCACGGGCTGGTCTGGGAATGGGTCGACGATTCGTCGGCGCTGCTCGTGTCGGCGGATGACCGTGAGCAGGGCTCCGCGGACCGACAGCGATTCTGCGGCGCCGGCGCTCTTTCGATGGACGACCGCGACAACTACGCGATCCTGATGCGCGTCGCGATGCTCTCCTCGCTCGGGGCCGCCGATGCGACCGGCAACCTCGGTTTTCGCTGCGCGCGGGACGAGCTTTGAAGCGCGCCTTTCAACTGGTCGTCGCCTGCATTGCAATCGCGTTGCCGGTGGTCGCGAATGCCGGCGACGCTGCGCACACGCCGCTTCCGGCGGATTCGGTATACCAGGTCGATGCGACTCTCTCCCGCGCAGGCGGCGGCGAAACCGCGTGGCGGGCCCTTCGCGGCACGCCGCGGGTCGTCACCATGTTCTATTCGACCTGCCGCGCCGTGTGCCCGATGATCGTCGAGAGCGCAAGGGCGGTGCAGCGCGGCGTACCGGCAGCCGATCGCAGTCGCGTCGGCTTCGTGCTCCTGACCATGGATCCGTCCCGGGACACGCCGCCAGCGCTCGCGGCCGTGCAGCGTGAGCGCCATCTCGACCCCGCGACCTGGCTCCTGCTGCGGCCCGACGAGGCCGATGTCAGGACGCTCGCTGCGATTCTCGGCGTGCGCTATCGCGCGCTTGCCGACGGCGAATTCAACCACACGACCACGCTCGTGCTGCTGGATGCCGACGGGCGCGTGCTCGCGCGCACCGAGAAGATCGGCTCTGCGAGGGACCCGGAGTTCATCGAAGCTGTCCGGACCGCCGCAGCGATGGCCCGGTAGCCCATTCAGCGGCGAACCGCCGGGTCGGCCACGCCGGCCGCCGCGAATCCTGCCTGGCGCAGCCGGCAGCTATCGCATCGGCCGCAGGTGCGGCCTTCGCCATCCGGCTGGTAGCAGGACACGGTCATGGCGTAGTCGACACCGAGCGCGATCCCGTGGCGGATGATGTCGGCCTTGGACAGTTCAATGAGCGGCGCGTGGATGGTCATCGGCCGGCCCTCGACGGCCGACTGCGTCGCGAGGTTTGCAACGTTCTCGAACGCGCGGACGAACGCCGGGCGGCAATCTGGATACCCCGAGTAATCCACGGCATTCACCCCGATGTAGATGTGCTGCGCGCCGATCACTTCCGCGTACCCGAGCGCAAAGGCAAGGAAAACCGTGTTGCGCGCGGGCACGTAGGTGACCGGGATGCCTTCGCCCGGCGTTTCGGGAACGGCGATCGCAGGATCGGTGAGCGCCGAATGGCCGAACTGCCCGATCGGCAAAACGAGCACCCGATGCTCGACGGCGCCCAGTGCCGAGGCAACCCGCCGCGCGGCCGCGAGTTCCACGGCGTGCCGCTGCCCGTAATCGAAGGAGAGCGCGTGGCAGAGATGACCGCGCTCGCGGGCGATCGCAAGCGTCGTCGCCGAGTCGAGCCCGCCGGAGACGAGCACGACGGCCGGCGTCCCGGACATCGACGCCGTTTCAGCGGCCGGGGACGTCACCCCAGAGCACCTTGTGGAGTTGCAGCTGGAAGCGAACCGGCAGCCGGTCCTCGAGGATCCAGTTGGCAAGCTCGCTGGCGGCGAGCTGCTGGTAGCTCGGCGAGAACAGCACCTGGCAGCAGGCGTCCAGGCGCTCCTGCTGGACCCGTGCCCGGCTCCACTCGTAGTCCGCGCGGTCGCATATCACGAACTTGAGCTGGTCGCTCCGGCGCAGGCCGTGGACCGCGAGGTCGAGGTTGCGATGCGCCTCGCCGGAGCCTGGCGTCTTGACGTCGATGACACGCGCCACGCGCGGGTCCACGGCGCTCGCGTCGATGGCGCCGCTCGTCTCGAGCGACACCTCGAAGCCGGCCTCGCAGAGGATCGCAAGAAGCGTCGTGCACGGCTTCTGTGCGAGCGGCTCGCCCCCGGTCACGCAGACGTGCCGGGCACGGGATTCCCGCGCCTCCTCAACGAGCCGCGCCACCGTCCGCCATTCCCCGCCGTGGAACGCGTAGGCCGTGTCGCAGTACTGGCAACGCAGTGGGCAACCGGTCAGGCGGATGAAGAACGTCGGCCAGCCTACTGCGTTCGCCTCGCCCTGGAGCGACAGGAAAGTCTCCGTGATGCGAAGCCGTGCCGTCGCCGGGATGGACGAGAGCTCGGCCGACATGTGTCCCCCTCAGCCGCCTTGCGCGCCGATGCGCTCGAGGCGTGCCTTGGCCTCCACGGCAGCCGGGGAATCCGGGAACTCCTGCACGACGCGGTTGAGCGTCGCGCGTGCCGCGACGGCCTGGTTCAACTCGAACTGGCAGTAACCCGACTTCAGGAGCGCGTCGGGCGCCTTGCGCGTTCCGGGATATTCGCGCATCAAGCCCTCGAATGCGGCGAGCGCCGCCGCGTAGTCCCGGCGCACGTAGTGCGCCTCGCCGAGCCAGTACTGGGCGTTGGGCGCAAGCTCGTGCTGCGGATTGCGAGTCTGGAAATCGGCAAGCGCGACCGCCGCCTCGTCGTACCGACCGGCCTTCAGGAGTTCAAAGGCCGCCTGGTACTCAGCCTCGGGAGTTCCGGAAGCCGATTGCGGCGCAGCGGCCACGAGCGCCGCCTCGGCGGCGCGCAGTCGCGTGTCGAGGTCGACGTACTGTTCGCGCTGCTGGGTCCGTGAGCGCTCGAGTTCGTGCTGCAACGTGTCGATCTCTCCGCGCAGCGCCCGCAGCTCGCCGTTCAGGAGGTCGATCTGCCGGGAGATCTCGAGAAGTCCCTGGTTCGAGAGCTGGCGCTCCGCCGCGTCCATGCGGGACTCGAGGAGGTCGAGGCGCTCGCCCTTGGATTGCGCGAGGGCCGCCGACGCCGCGAAACCCGTGATCAGGCAGGTTGCAACCAGCAGTGCCCGGCGCATCGGCTTCTCAACGTCCGTAGACGAGCTCGACGCGGCGGTTCTTCTCGTAGGCCGACTCGTCGCCGCCCGCCGTCGCCGGACGCTCTTCACCGTAACTCACCGTCGTGAGCTGGGCGTCCCCCGCGCCCTGCAGCATCAGGGCCCGCCGGACGGCTTGAGCCCGCCGTTCGGCCAGCGCGATGTTGTACTCGCGCGAACCGCGCTCGTCGGTGTGTCCCTCGACGCGGATCTTCACGCCGCTCGAGCCGGCCAGGAACTTCGCATGCGAGTTGATGAGCGAGGCGTACTCCGGCCGGATGTCGCTGCGGTCGAAGTCGAAATAGATGACGTTGGCGACGCCCTGGGGCCCGCCGCCCGCGGCACCGGATGCGCCGGGCA
>Ga0209486_10000058_pt1 | contig 55121 bp, 39 predicted proteins | sample NCCompost_FD_187518 | JGI IMG/M metagenome (GOLD analysis project Ga0209486, IMG submission 187518) | Agricultural soil microbial communities from Utah to study Nitrogen management - NC Compost (SPAdes) (version 2) | ecosystem: Environmental > Terrestrial > Soil > Agricultural land | place...
ATTTAGAGCGTCGCGATTTTCGTCTGTCAACCAAAACAATGATAGGCTGCGCTAATTCGGTGCTGATTTAGCAACGGAGCAAGTTAATAAAACTTCCACGCGATATTCAGAGTCTCAGCACGTTTGAGCGCTATACAGCGAAGATCAAGCGTTCGCCAACTAAAAAAGGCCGGACAGCCGGTCGTTCTAACCGTTAATGGCTAAACTGAGCATGTAGTCCAGGACGCTTTGCACAAAAAGTGAGTTTTGGAAAACCAATCAGATATCCGACTTTTTGTTCAAAGCTAGTCCAGGACGCTGTAAATTATCAGAAGCTACTCGAAGCATGAAACGTCACGTTGATGTACTCGAGCTCTCTGCGCCGGCGGACGTTCTGGATCGTATGATTGGGGTTCCCGCGTTAAGTGCGAGAAAGAGGAGCGAAAATCCAAACCGCTCAGAATTAACAATGCTTGTCTGACCTATCACACATTAGTGATCGGTTCAATTCTGAGACAAGGAGAGTAAAAGAATGTCTGTTACAGAAATTGCCGCTGACTGTTATCGTATCTCAACTTACATTCCCGAGATCGATCTTCAGTTCAACCAGTTCCTAATTAAAGACGAAGAGCCGCTCTTGTTTCATACCGGCATGAAAGTGTTGTTCCCGACGGTGCGCGAGGCGGTGGAAACGATCATCGATCCGGCGAAGATACGCTGGATCAGTTTCAGTCATTTCGAGGCGGACGAGTGTGGATCGCTTAATGAGTGGCTGCAACTAGCTCCGGCTGCACAGCCAGTGTGTAGCCTCGTCGGCGCACTCGTAAGCATTAACGATTTTGCTATTCGTCCTGCGAAGAGCATGACCGATGGTGAAGTTCTAAACACCGGTGAGCGTCGATTCCGTTTCGCGCAAACACCGCACGTGCCACATTGTTGGGAATCGGGACTGTTTTTCGAAGAAACGACCGGAACGCTGCTATGTTCCGATCTCTTTCACCAGGCGGGCGACGTGGAACCATCGACGGAGGCTGACGTGATCGAGCGCGCGCGGAAGACTCTGATCGATTACCAGGCCGGCCCGTTCGCGAATTATATGCCGTACACCAAACACACAGACAGCATTTTGCAAGGGCTCGCGGATCTCAAGCCGCGAACCCTTGCGCCAATGCATGGATCAGCTTATACGGGTGACGGTGCGCGTGCTATACGCGATCTTGCAGTGGTAATGCGTGAAGTGCTCGGTTGAGACTCCTCGCAAGGAATCCATTAAAACTCCCGGATGCCGGAGACGTTAGTGGCGGAGCCCAGGGCGCTGTTGAGCGAGGCGGAGTCGTATTGGATGTTCGAGTTGCCGCCGCCGTTTGTAGTGAACGTTGGGGCGAGAAAGTTGCCTGAGGTGCGACCGAATTTCGCAATGGTGATGCCGCCGAGGATCTCGCCGTTACCGCCACCATCTCGTTCCAATACACCCTCGCCGAGGACGAGAATCACACCCTTGAAGCTGGTGTTTCCTCTCATCGTCAGCTTGCCCGTCACGACGAGCATTCCCGATCCACTCGTCAGCGTTGCATTACCATCGACGAACGTGAATTGCGGAGCGTTCACCGAATCGTTAATCGTTGTCGCACCACTGCCCGGGCTGAAGTAACGGCCGATCGTTTGCGCCTTGGCTTGCAACGAGTTCAGGTAAGCGCGAGCCTTAGCCGGCGTGTCCAGGAACGACGGTTGTTCCACGTTGTTGCTGCCTTCGGCATCATCCATCAGCAATCCAATCTCTGGATCAACGACGGTATCGTGTTTCTTGATACCGGCAGCAGCGGTAGCCTCATCGCACGGCGAAACTGCAAACGACGGGCGTTGCGGTTCAACGCCGGAATAGTCAATGCCGGAATACCATTTCGCACCGCTGCTGCCGGTATCGAGGGTCATTGGTGTGCAGTCGTCAGAGCCCTTAATCATCGTACCCGCGGGCGATTCGAACTCGAGGTTTTCCTTGTTGACCATCATCTCGAGTCGCTTCTCGGAGCCTTGCGGTCCAAACCCGTAGGCCTTGAGCAGCAAACGCTTCGGATCCGGTGACGTTACTTTCATCGGGATTGCGGTAGTCGCTGGCGAAGACGCATACGCCAGATCCAACACCTGCGTACCACTCGGAAGATTTAGCGCGAAGTTGGTGCCGTCAGCTTTAACGTTGGGATCATCAAACGTGACCTTCAACGTCGTGCCGGCTAAATCGACTTCGCCTTCAAACGATCCTTCGATCGTCGTTGACGCGGCCCAGGGAGAGGTTTGCGTGATCGTCAATTCGAAATCTGTCTTGGGGATCACAACGTCATCGTCTGTGCTGCCGGCTGGTCTTTCAATCACAAAACTTCCCAGCGAAGAGTCGAGTGTCAGAGGAAACGTATGCGGATTGGGCGTCAGCGTTGTTGTCGGCTGCGATCCATACCGAATCGTGACTTCTTTAGTACCACCAGTATTGAACGTTCTGGAATATGGCGTGGAAGAATCGCTGCCTTCAATCGTACCTGAAGTTTCAAATGTGACGATGTGACTGAGCGGATCGAGGTTCTCAACCGTTACGCGGTAACCACCAGTAAACGCACCGATAGTTACTGGCACAAGGCTGTTCGGATCGAAGCGATCGTTATAAGGAAGCCAGCCAGCAAGACGCAGGCTGCCGTTATTGCCTGGTCCATTAGAGACATCGTCGATGATCGCAGTGCGAAAGCTCATGCGATCTGTAGCAGTCACCAGCGGCTTCACGTTTCCGCGGAGCACGTTGAGTGCCGATTGCATTCCCGATTCCGCGACGTAGTAGGCCTGCATTTCGGCAGTTGAACCAATCGCCGTAGTCGACGACATCGCCGTAGACAAGACCAGCGCGCCACCGGCGCCCAGCATGAGTACCGTGACGAGCAACATCGTTACTAAGGCGGCGCCTCGTTCACCTTTGTTACCTCCGGCGTTTGAACGGCGGCGGCGGCTTGTTTCCATTCGTGGGTCGCGTTTCATGACTGTTAATCAGCTCCTTAATAAACGATTGAGTTGCGCAGAACTACGTCGGATGTGAGTTGCATCTGGGACTGGGGCTGATAACCATCTGAACCGGGACTACCTACTGCCGGCAGTGTCACGCCGACGGCAATCACGATGAATTTGGCGGCACTCGGAGAGACTTCACTTTCAGCAGTGCCTAAGGCATTGAGCACGTTGGTGATGTCGCACGTTCCGTCGGAAGCAACGGTCGTTTGATATGTGACCTTCTCGTCGTAATAACGGAAAATCAACGAATCGATGCGGTTCGCGAGCACTGTGGTTTGTTTTGATCCGTTTCGCTCGTAACGCACGATATAACGCTGCCCGCGTTCGGTATCGACGTACATCAGGAACTTCACGTCTTCGTCAGTGTCCGTTACGTCTGTATCTTCTGAGAATCCGTTGGCTGTATCAGGCATGCCGTTCAGGTTGGAAACGATGCGCAGCTCGTCGCTATCGGTGTCATTGGTGACGATGCCGTTGCTGGCGATGGCCGGCAGACCCGAAGGGAGTTTTAAGCCGGAGTTGCTGATCTCTCGCGTCATGATGTTTAGCGCGCGCTGCACGTCGGCAATCGCGTCGGACTTTCGATCTTCGCGGGAGCGCATATTGAACCCGGCTGCGAGTAGGCTGCACGAAAGCGTCATGATCGTAAGCGTTATACCCATCGCAATGATCAACTCGATTAGCGAGAAGCCGGCTTCGTTTTGTGAACGTTTGGTTTGCATGACCGTGCCTTTATTTTTATTGAACTGCGTAAACACCGGACGCGAGGCTGGAGCGGAGGGTGGCAAGAGTGACTGACGAGCGCGTCCAGGCTGGCGCGCCGTCGGTTGGGGTCACGACGAGCGTGATCTTCTTTAGCTGTTTGGACGAGGTGTCGTCGTTGGTTTCCAACGCGATCGTTTTAACGACGCTGTAATCTCGTCCGCCGCTGGTTACGGTTGAAGTGCTGGTACCAACAGTCAGCGTCGTGTCGTCGTATGCGACACTTCTGAGTTGTTCCAACTGCTGTTGAGCCACAGCCATCGCCAGTGCGCGATCGCCGCCGCCCACGTTGTTCTGCAACGAGAAAACGAATAGCGAAGATATTGCGAGACCCGCGATCATCATCACGACCATCGAGATGCAGGTTTCGACCAGCGTGAATCCGCGTTCGCCCTGTTTGTCGTGCCGTGGTGTCTTGTTTGTTCGGTTGGTTTTCATTACATCAGCCTCTTCTTCGCTTCCTTATAGAAGGACGACCACTGTGACAACTTTCGAACCGCAGCCGGTACTGAAGGTAACGTTGTAAATGCCAAGTATGCTCTTCGACTTGATGGTGAACGTGGCGGCACCGCCCGCGCTAACACTCAAAGCGCTACCTGGTGTCACCTGAAGATCGGAAGGCTTGCTCGACGTTCCGGTGATGGTGAGGGCAGAGGTGCCATCGTGGCCAACTTTGATTGTCTTCGTGGCGCCCATGCCCATGAACACGCTCTCCGGATCAGTTGTGATCGTGCACGGGTTGACTGGCGACGGAGATGGCGACGGCGATGGAGATGGAGATGGAGACGGCGATGGTGACGGTGTTGGCGTTGGGGTCGGCGTTGGGCCACCAAGATCCGGAGTCGGAATTGCTACTGGAGTTCCATCGCTTTCCGGTGTGGGCGTTGGTATTGGGAGTGTGCCGTCGATAATCGGTGGAGTCGCGGTTGGTGTCTCACTAGCAGCCGGTGTCGAACTGGGTGTCGAACTGGGTGTGGAACTTGAAGCGAGGTCGCCAACACGTAAATTCACATTTGGCACCTCGTCGTCAAATACCTTGCTGTCGACCGTGATGTCACCTGAACCGGTGACGTCTACCGACACAAAGCCGGAGCCGTTCCTCAATGTGATAGAGACCTGTTCGTTACTGTAAGTAAAGCCGCCGACGATACTCAACGTGCGGCCTCGCCAGTCAAACGCGATCGTTTCGACCGTTTCGAAGCTCACGTCGCTGGGCAGTTGAATCGTCCGAGTATCCATGGTGCCGTCGCTGTCGATATCCATCGTTACGTTGTAAGAGGTCTTCCCTTCGTTGATGGCGACGCTGGCGCGTTCGGTGGCATCGTCGGGATGATTGCGAATCGAGTGCATGCGGGCCTTTTCAACGTAGCTTGCATACTCGCGGGCGGCGCCGGAGAGTCGAACGGACGCGCGGGCGCTGGTAATACCCATAAGTCCGAACACTGAAATGATCGCGAGGATCGTCGTCATGATCAGGATCTCCACAGTGGTGAACCCGTTGTGGCGACGTATCTTCGAGGGGGCTTTTGTCTTTTGCACGTCCATCTTTGTTTCGTCCAATCAGAATCGCGGTGGTCCAATCTCACTGACCATCGAGGCCCCCTTGAGCAAGAGCGGTGCCACAAGACTTCTATAGAGAAAAATTAAACGAGTTCTGCGGCTAATGAAGACAGCTTGACTGAAGATCAATCAGATTGGTCCAAATTCGTTTATGGCGAAGTCAAAATGCGCGGAGGCTCCGGAACCAACGAAAACCTCGTCAGTTTGGAAGAAGTAATCATCACTCTCATCACCCTGACCGGCGATTGAACGATTCGTTCAAACACCCATTTTCACGCCGTATTCTCTAAACAGAACGCAGGTAAGGGGTTTTGCAAAAGGCAGGTTTTCCGGCTGATGACGGCATGTTGCTTGCTGCGTGAAGGGTAGGGAGCACTCCAGAGGGAGCGCGCCTAACTCACAGTACCCGCCCCGAGGTTGAAACTATGAAGAAGAATGGATTATCAGAAGCCGCTTCAAACATGCTGATCTTTTCCTCGGTCTCGGTTGCGCTGATGCCGTTTCTGCTCGGCGATCGGTTGATACCGATTCTTTCCGGGTTCATGAGAGACGGTGGGATAGCGGTCGATCAGTTTAGTGGCTACGTTTGGTGGCTGTTTTCGTGATCGGTTAGTCGTGCAGGAGCCGACTGCCGATCGCCAATTGGCCTCTGAGTGAGACGTGGAAGCCATCGACAGCGATACCCACCACAGCGCCAACGCCAACACCATCGACGGCGCATACCACACCGCAAGTCAGCAGTCGGAGGAACATGATGGCCCGGAAAGAGTTGATGGGCCATCGTGGCGAATAGTCCAAAACCGGCCCACCACCTGTCCATCCGTCAGCGCCATAAGTGTTGAGACGATCCAGAAAAGGCGCAGCCCTGCCTACAAATCGTGGCATGTATGGGCGTCCTCGCTTTATTTAATCTGTTGAGGTGAGATACGCAGAATTGAGCTTGTTACGCCCTGAATGTAAACAAAGTTTCGATTTGGGCTACAATGCGCGACGAAATGCGCGGTATCCGTATTTTTGTTGTTTTCTCCCTGATTTCGTGCGCGGGCGCGGCTGACATGCAACGAATTCCGATAGGTGTTTGGGGCGGCGAGCATATAAATATCGAGGTCGGAGAGAAGGTCGCGTCGATTGAGTACGACTGCGCGCACGGAGTGATTGAAGGGCCGCTCGTGGTTGATGCGAACGGCCGGTTCAAGTTGCGCGGGACGCACACACCTGAGCGCGGCGGACCGATCAGCGCCGACGAGCGGCAGCAATCGCATCCGGCGAACTATGTTGGCTCGATCAGCGGAAACAAGATGACGTTGACGCTGAAGCTTAAAGGAGCAGAAGACGAAACGTTTACGCTAGAGAAGGGCCAGCAGGGAGAGCTTTTCAAGTGCAGGTAGCGCGAAAGTTTTTCATCAAGGGAGAAGTGCAGGGAGTTGGGTATCGTTTTTTCGCGCAACGCGCTGCTGCGCGACATCAGGTTGTTGGTTACGTTCGCAACTGCCCGGATGGAACAGTAGAAGCATTGGCTGAGGGGCCGGCAAGCAGCGTGGAAGCGTTCAAGCACGATCTTGCGACCGGCCCGCAATGGGCAGTGGTAAATCAAGTCGAGGAACTAAACCTGGATCCAACGGGCACCTATTCTGCGTTTCGCATTGAAAGATAAAATCCGTGATTTCAATTAACTCAACATGGACCATCTCAAATCTCTAATCCGTGAAGTGCCGGACTTTCCCAAGCCCGGCATCAATTTCTACGACATCACCACGCTCTTGAAGAACCCGGAAGGCTTGCGGAGCACAGTCGATGCGCTGGCTTCGGAATTTGAAGGCGAAAAGATCGACTCCGTGATCGGAGTCGAAGCGCGTGGCTTCATCTTCGCTCCGGCGCTCGCGTATCACCTTGGTGCCGGTTTCGTGCCGGTGCGCAAGCCGCGCAAACTCCCGGCTGAGTGCGCCGAGGTTTCTTACGATCTGGAGTACGGGCAAGACACGCTTCAGATCCATCGCGACGCCGTCGGCGACGGTCATCGCGTAATCATCGCCGACGACTTGCTGGCCACAGGCGGAACTGCGCGCGCCGTTGTCGATCTGGTTGAACAACTGGGTGGAACGGTGGTTGGACTGGTCTTCGTAGTCGAGCTCGCATTCCTTCCCGGGCGTGAGAAGCTGACCGGTTACGACGTCCGTTCCCTCATTAAATATCAGAGCTAATCTATGTTAAGGTCGGCTCTCGTGCTCCCGTAGCTCAGCTGCATAGAGCGTCCGCCTCCTAAGCGGAAGGTCGCGCGTTGGAATCGCGCCGGGGGCACCATTTTCCAAAGAAAATTAGCACCTCGCCTTCACTCAAATCCGATTTGTCCCGCAATTTTTCTTGCAGTCTGTGGCACAAGCCGTGAATACGTGCCGGAGCTTTGCCTCAAAAGTCTTTCGTGGCGGCTTCGCCGCCCAGATGTGAGGCGAGGCTGTGCCTCGCCGTAGTTGTGAAATTGCAATTGGGGCTCTGCCCCTGGTTCGGCCTATGGCCGATAAACACGGGGCCAAGCCCGAACGGAGGGCAGAGCCCTATGCCAAATTCCAGGATAGCCAGCGAGGCGGAGCCTCGCTGCACATCAGGCGGCAGAGCCGATGTAAAGGACTTTTAGGGCAAAGCCACGTGCCGGAGGGTAAGCCTCCCTTAAAACCCGGCCATTGAAAAACGAGAGGTTTTCGGGCGACTATGACAGCAGGAGGCTGATGCGTTGTGGGTGATCGTTGCTTTCGCACGTTCAATGACATGCGCGAACAAACCGAACTGTGGCTTCAAGAGTACAACGAAGAACGACCACACAAGTCTCTGGTTCAATCTGACGCCCAAGGATTATTTGTTAACCAAAAAACCGGAAATCTCTAGTAACTCGTGGCTGTATCGCGGCGGCTTACACCACCCTCGACTCACGGGTTACGGGAGCAGGTAATGCTCTGGCCTGAGTTTGTTTAGGGAAACGAAGGGCCCGCGTAGCAGTTCATAAAACCAGTCGAGGCGGTTGCCTAAGGCGAGAGCAGGTTATTGCCCTTGAAGGGGAGTCCACTCTCGCTCGTAGAGCAACTTCCGTCAAACCCTTACCTGTTAATTCAGCTCCATTTGGAAAGTCGGCGGTCGCCGTCGCCTCGGCATAGCGCTCGGTATTGTTTCTACCGCGCCTAAGTCGGGTGGACGTTTCCAGCAGTTGTGCTATAAAGCCGATTCGTCCGAAACCGATTTAGGACGAAGGAGCCCGTGAACACAATGTTCTCCAAACGATTTCGGGAAGTCTCGACGATTGCGCTTGTCCTCTGGCTTTTAATCTCCAGTTCACCCGCCGCGACTCAATCGAGTACTCCTAATGCGAACGCCCTGTATTTGAATCCATCTTTGCCTTTGGATCAGCGTCTGAACGATCTTATCTCACGTATGACGCTCGAAGAGAAAGTGTCGCAGATGATGAACGCCGCGCCTGCTATCCCGCGTCTGGGTATTGCGGAGTACGACTGGTGGAACGAGGCGCTGCACGGTGTCGCCTTTTCCGGAGTTGCGACAGTTTTCCCGCAGGCAATCGGTCTGGGAGCGACATTCGATCCGCCGTTAATCAATCGTGTTGCGAATGTCATTTCAAATGAGGCCCGCGCCAAGTATCACGAGGCACAGCGTCGCGGAAATCGAAACCGCTTTTACGGTCTCACGTTTTGGTCCCCTAACATAAATATCTTTCGCGATCCACGTTGGGGTCGCGGTCAGGAGACCTACGGCGAAGACCCTTACCTGAGTGCGCGGCTTGGCGTCGAATTCGTAAAAGGGCTTCAGGGTGAGGATCCGAAATATCTGAAGACTGTGGCAACTCCTAAGCATTACGCAGTTCATTCTGGACCAGAGCCTGAGCGACACCGGTTTAATGCTGCGGCAACCGAACGCGAACTGCGCGAAACATACCTGCCTGCATTCCGCGCTACGGTGATCGAAGGGCAAGCAAAATCGGTGATGTGCGCTTACAACCGGACAAATGGTGAGCCTTGTTGTGCAAATACAAATCTGCTCGGCGACATCTTGCGTGGTGAGTGGGGGTTCGACGGTTACGTAGTTTCCGACTGCGGTGCGATTGACGACATCTACCAGCGTCACTACTTCGTGAAAACTGCTGAAGAAGCGTCAGCAATGGCCGTCAGGCGTGGAACCGATCTTGAATGTGGCAACAGTTATAAATCGCTCGTTAACGCTGTACAGCGAGGTTTGATTTCCGAAGCCGAGATCGATCGCGCACTCAAGCGACTTTTTGAAGCGCGCTTTCGTCTGGGAATGTTCGACCCTCCGAGTATCGTGCCTTACGCCAACATTCCATTTTCGGCAAACGATTCAGAGGAACATCGTCAACTCGCGCTGGCGGCTGCACGCGAGTCGATCGTGTTGCTTAAGAATGAGAACAACACGTTGCCTCTGCCGAAGGATATCAAATCAATCGCGGTGATTGGCCCGAACGCTGATGAGATACAGGTGCTCTTGGGCAACTACAATGGCCAACCCTCGCGCGCAACTACGCCACTTGCAGGTATTCGTCGACGCGTATCGCCGCAGACGAAGGTGGTCCATGCAGCGGGCACGACGCTCACTGAAATCTCGGTGGTGCCCGTCCCACCTTCCGAGTTGCGCGGACCGGACGGGCAGCGCGGACTCCACGCTGAATACTTTGCAAATAAGGATTTGGAGGGTGCACCGACGTTGAAGCGGGTCGACGAGGTTGTGAACTTCGACTGGGGAATGTCCAATCCAGCACCGGGTGTTCCCGCCGACGACTTTTCCGCGCGTTGGATTGGGAAGCTGGTACCTACGATGTCAGGCAAATATCGCTTTGGTGCAATTGCTGATGACGGGGTGCGCATCTACCTCGACGGGAAGTTAATCGCTGAAGATTGGACGGAACATGCTCCGAGGACGGTCACCGCTGAAGTCGAACTTCAAGCAGGTAGGAGTTACGACGTGAAGATGGAATATTACGAGAGCAAGATCGGCGCCGTAGCAAAACTGGTCTGGCAACCTCCAGACGCGAAGGCAGGCTCACCGTATGCCGACGCAATGAATATCGCGAAGGAAGCGGATGCGGTGGTGCTTGTTCTCGGTCTGTCGCCGCAGCTTGAAGGAGAAGAGATGAACGTGCGCGAGCCAGGTTTCCTTGGTGGCGATCGTACAGACATCCAGCTTCCTGCACGTCAACACGGACTACTCGAAGCAGTCGCCGCGACTGGTAAGCCGATTGTGCTGGTATTGATGTCAGGCAGCGCGCTTGCGGTTAACTGGGCCGACCTTCACGTTGACGCGATCGTGCAGGCCTGGTACCCGGGCGAGGAAGGCGGGGCCGCGATCGCAGACGTACTATTCGGCGATTACAATCCCGCGGGTCGACTCCCTGTGACGTTCTACAAATCTGTTGACCAGTTGCCTCCATTCGAAAATTATGCGATGGACGGTCGCACTTATCGATTTTTCAAGGGTCAACCGCTATATCCGTTCGGGCACGGTCTCAGCTACACAAAATTCAAGTACTCGAGTATCAATATTTCATCTCCACGCGTGAAGCCCACCGACAAAGTCACAGTGAGCGCGACCGTGGAGAATGCTGGCGACCGGGCAGGTGACGAAGTGGTCCAACTTTACGTGACGGATCTGCAGGCATCGGTACGAGTACCAATCCGATCGCTTGCGGGCGTAGAACGTGTGCATTTAAAAGCGGGGGAGCGGCGTGTTGTAAGTTTCCTACTTGAGCCGCGGCAACTCTCCGTGATCACAGATGCTGGGCGTGTTGTCGTTGAGCCAGGCGATTTCAAGGTAAGCGTTGGCGGCAAACAACCCGGCTTCACCGGTAGCGCGAATGCAGCAACGACAACTTTCGTTGAAGGCCGCTTCTCCGTAATAGGCCAACCAACTGAACTGAAACGGTGATCGGGAATAACTCTGGGCTTTGATATACGCGAGCGAGTAGTTCGTTAAAATTGTGGGAATCAGAGAATTTTTGTCTACCAATTGGCCCCCTGCCTGTTATGGCGGAGAATGTTTTCGATCGGCAATGTGCGATCGAAGGAGGCGCACGTTTGAATGAGCCGACGTGCCCGCATTGAAAGTGGCGGCGATGGTTAATTGGTTCGGCATCGCTGACGTGGCGGATCTGATTGCTGGTCCAAACGCGGGGGCCGCAACCACGGTGGCGTCAGTCGTCAGGAACTGATCGACAGCTATGCGACGATTCGAGCGTTTCTTCGTAAGCAGGGTTTGTAAACCACAGACGGGCACGACCAATACAAGGCAGCCAGTCATGGTACTTGTGTTGCTCCTGTTGATGTGTGGTTGCTTCTCAAAGGCGCAAGCCGATGATGGTTATCGTCTCTGGTTACGCTATGAACAACTTCCGTCGCGATCTCTCAACGTTTATCGCGAGCGTATCAAGTCAATCGCCGTCCAGGGAGAATCTCCGACTCTAGATTCTGTTCGCCATGAATTGCGTCTCGGATGTACGGGATTGCTGGGTAAGCCGATCACGATCGAGGAAGATTCCGCTGAGGCGTCCGTGGTTGTAGGACTTCCTGAGACCTCTCCTCTTATTCGCACGCTGCGCTGGGAAACAGATCTGAGGCGACTCGGCCCCGAGGGCTTTCGCATCCGTTCAATCACAGTTAGTGGCCGGCAGGTAATCCTGATTGCCGCGAGCAAAGATACCGGTGCACTCTACGGCGCCTTTCATTTTCTGAGATTGTTGCAAACCGAACAGCCACTCGAGCGTTTCCAGATAGACCAGAAACCAGGATTGAAACTGCGCCTCCTCAACCACTGGGACAATCTTGACGGAACCATCGAACGGGGTTACGCAGGAAAATCTCTCTGGAACTGGAACGAGCTGCCGCAGCGTGTCGATTCACGTCTCGTTGACTATGCGCGAGCGAATGCCTCGATCGGCATCAACGGCACAGTGCTGAATAACGTCAACGCGGATTCACGTATACTCAGTCCGGAATACCTCAACAAGATCGCCGCAGTTGCAAATGTCTTGCGGCCGTATGGAATTCGCGTCTACCTCTCCGCACGTTTTTCAGCTCCGATCGAGTTGGGAAAGCTGTCCACGGCTGATCCGCTCGATCCGTCTGTGCGCGCGTGGTGGCAGCAGAAGGCAAGCGAGATCTACAGACTAATCCCGGATTTCGGTGGCTTCCTGGTCAAGGCCAACAGCGAAGGACAACCTGGTCCCCGAACATACAACCGCACGCACGCGGACGGCGCAAACATGCTGGCGGCGGCGCTTGCGCCACATCATGGCACTGTCATGTGGCGTGCATTTGTTTACGACGTGAAACCGGGCTATGACCGCGCGGGAGCAGCGTACGAAAATTTGAGGCCGTTCGATCGGAAGTTCGCGCCCAACGTGCTGCTGCAAGTGAAGAATGGGCCAATAGATTTTCAACCGCGAGAACCGTTTCATCCGTTGTTCGGCGCCATGCCTCACACGCGGCTAATGCCTGAGTTGCAGATTACTCAGGAATATCTTGGCTTCGCGAATCATCTCGTGTTTCTTGCGCCTATGTGGCGTGAGTTTCTCGACTCAGACACTCATGCCGCTGGACGTGGCTCGACCGTGACCCGGATAGTGGATGGAAGACTGCATCGTCAGCATTTGACCGGCATCGCAGGAGTCGCCAATACCGGGTCCGATCGAAACTGGACGGGACACCACGTGGCGCAGGCAAATTGGTATGCGTTTGGACGGCTCGCCTGGAACCCTGTCGTGTCGTCTGAACAAATTGCAACCGAATGGACCAGGATGACACTGACGCGGGAGATGAGTGCAGTAACAACGATTGTGCGGTTGATGCTCGGGTCCCACGAAGCGGCCGTCGATTATATGACCCCACTGGGTCTGCATCACTTGATGTGGGGCGGACATCATTATGGTCCAGCTCCGTGGTGGGATAAAGAGGCGCGCGCAGATTGGAATCCGCTCTACTATCACAAGGCCGATGCGTTTGGTGTCGGATTCGACCGGACCAAAACTGGTAGCAACACAGTCAGTCAGTATCATCCTCCGGTGCGCCGCGAGTTCTCGAACGTGCAAACGTGTCCGGAAAAATTTCTGCTTTGGTTTCACCACGTGGCTTGGGACCACAGAATGAAGTCCGGACGCACGTTGTGGGACGAATTAGCGTTCCATTACCAGCATGGCGTTGATTGGACGCGATCGACTCGAACCACCTGGGCCACGCTCGCCGGATCAATTGATTCGGAGCGGCATTCCGCGGTGAGTGAGAAGTTGGCCACACAGGAGCGCGATGCAGTCTGGTGGCGTGACGCGTGTCTTCTTTACTTTCAGACTTTTGCGAAACGACCGTTGCCGCGTGGGGTTGAGCCTCCCGCAAAGACACTTGCGGAGTACAAGGCCAAGGCGTTGGAATGGTAGCCGCGGATCCTCGCGGACGAACAGCTCGCAACGTTGCTGCACTTGGGCGCCGTCATTCCGAACCGGTCATTCGCTGGTGATGCCCATTATCATCATTTGACTGACGACATAATTTGAAGGTGACAAGCTGAGATACGAAAAACGGCGCCGTTGTCGTACCATCTGGGCCGGGTTTGGATGTTAAGCTGCATCGCGAGACGGTCTGAGTTACACGACTTTTGCGTATTCGAATCTAAAGGTGAATCCGGCGCGCATTGGAGTAGCAGGCGACGCGAAGGTCAGCGTCACTGTTACCAACACGGGAAAGCGCGCGGGTTACGAGATCGTTCAGCTCTACATTCGCGATCTGGTGAGTTCTGTTACTCGGCCCGTCATGGAACTAGAAGACTTCAAGCGAATCTCGCTTGCGCCGGGCGCGAGCCAAACGGTTGATTTTGTGATTACGCCTGCCAAGCTTTCATTTATCGGCCTAACTATGGAGGAGGTAGTCGAGCCAGGCTGGTTCGACATAATGGTTGGAACGAGTTCAGTCAAATATGAAACGGTTAAGCTCGAAGTCGTTGGCAGCTAGTTTGGCTGCTCTGTGCGTGCTCAGCATGCTTGTGGTCGGCGCGCCCGTTGCGGCGCCACACGACCAACGAGCGCTGAAAGAAGTCTTTAAGAACGACTTCAAGATCGGCGCGGCGCTTAATCCGCGACATTTTTTCGAGCAAGACATTCGTGGTGTTGAGATCGTGAAGACCCACTTCAACACCATCACGCCAGAGAATGTTTTGAAATGGTCGCTGGTTCATCCCGAGCAGGGTAAGTACGACTTTGTTGCTGCCGATCGTTTTGTCGAGTTTGGCGAGCGACACGGGATGTTCATTGTGGGCCACACTTTGGTGTGGCACAACCAAACGCCTCGGTCGGTCTTTGAGGACGGCAAGCGAAACCCGGTTGATCGTGAGACCTTATTGAGTCGCCTGCGCGAGCACATCTTCACAGTGGTGGGTCGTTACAAGGGACGAATCCACGGCTGGGACGTCGTGAATGAAGCGTTGAACCAGGACGGGACTATGCGCCAATCGCCGTGGTTCAAAATCATCGGCGAGGATTATCTGGCGCGGGCTTTCCAGTTTGCTCACGAGGCAGACCCTGACGCTGAGCTCTACTACAACGATTACGATCTGGAACTACCGGCAAAACGCAAGGGAGCTGTGGCACTAATCAGCAAACTCAAAGCCAGCGGCGTGCGGATTACGGCAGTGGGCTTGCAAAATCACAATCTTCTCGATTGGCCTTCCATCGGCGATGAAGACGCGACGATCCAGGCTTTCGCAAATCTCGGTTTGAAAGTCCACATCACCGAGCTGGACGTCGACGTGCTGCCGCGCACCACCAAACCAGGTGCCGACTACGCGGTTGATATCGCACCGACACCCAAATTAAATCCTTACACGACGAGCTTACCCGATGCCGTTCAGTATGCATTGGCTCGGCGCTACGCCGATCTGTTTCGCGTTTATGTGAAACACCGCGACGTCATTGAGCGTGTGACGTTCTGGGGAGTCACCGACGGAGATTCGTGGTTGAACAACTGGCCCATCAAGGGAAGAACAAATTATCCGCTGCTATTCGATCGGTTGGGCCAACCTAAACCATCGCTCGGGACGGTAATAGCAACGGCAAATTCGATCCGCAAAGACCCAGAATAGGCAACAAGCGTTGGGGGCGAAAATGGCAGACAACAAGTATCAACCAAAGCCGGAACACAAGTTTACCTTTGGTCTATGGACCGTTGGTAACCGTGGCCGAGACCCGTTTGGCGACGCCACTCGCCCGAGTCTCAGTCCACTGACCATTTTGAAGCGCTTGAGCGAGCTGGGAGCTTACGGCGTAAATTTGCACGACAACGATCTGGTGCCTATCGACGCCACGGCCGCAGAACGAGATCGTATCGTTCGCGAGTTTAGGCAGGCAGTCGACGACTATGGCATGAAAGTTCCAATGGCCACTACGAATCTTTTTTACGATCCCGTTTTCAAAGACGGCGCATATACTTCCCACGATCCACGAGTGCGGCTGTATGCGCTACAGAAGACCATGCGATCGATTGATCTCGGCGCTGAACTAGGCGCTGGCATTTACGTTTTTTGGGGTGGTCGCGAAGGCGCGGAAGTGGACGCCGCGAAAGACCCGCGTGAAGCGCTGAAGTGGAATCGCGAGGCGCTCAACTTCCTCTGCGAATACTCTATCGATCAGGGTTACAACTACCGCTTCGCGCTCGAAGCCAAACCCAACGAGCCTCGTGGCGACAACTATCTGCCGACGACGGGCGCGATGCTTGCGTTTATCGAGACTTTGGATCATCCGGAGATGGTTGGTGTCAATCCCGAAGTCGGACACGAACAGATGTCGGGGCTCAACTTCTATCACGTCGTGGCCCAGGCGATTGACGCCGGCAAGCTCTTTCATATCGATCTCAACGATCAGAAGGGCCCGCGTTTTGATCAAGACCTGCGCTTCGGTTCGGAGTCGATTAAGAACCTCTTCTTCCTCGTGAGATTGCTCGAGTCTGCCTACGATGGGCCACGTCACTTCGATGCGCACTCTTATCGCAGTGAGAACGAAGAGGGAGTCTGGGACTTTGCCGCAGGCTGCATGAGAAACTATTTGATCCTGAAAGAGAAGGCCCGGCAATTCGATGATGACCCGGAGATTCAAGCACTGCTGGCGGAGATCCACAGCGGCGCGGGGGAGGATGTCGAACCCTGGGGCCGTTTTACGCCGGACAAGGCGAAACGCATAAAAGACCTGCCGCTCGATCGCGCCGAGTTGGCGCGCAAGCCTCTGCCGTATGAGCGCTTGGACCAGTTGACGGTCGATCTCCTGCTTGGCGTGCGCTAGTCAGGTTCTACCCGTTATAGAAATACTCCAACTAACGAGGCCGCCCAATGCAACCTGAGTTACTGACTCGGATTTTCCTCTTCGTCACGCTACTGCTGCTGTTGCCGGCTGCTTCTCAGGCGCAGTTGCTCGGCGATCCGGTGGACGTCAGCCATGATTTTCAACGACTGGAGAACGTCTACTTTGTCGGTAGTCGCGTCACTTCGTTCGATGCGTCTACTGGTCAGGGCACGTTGCAGTGGGATCGTTACCTGCGAAACACGACCCTGTCGTTCAACAAGATCGACGTCGGGTTTACGCGGGGTCGCGCAAATGAGTTTCCTGGTACCGAATACGATCAAGATCCGACTCTGCCTTTTTCTGTTGCCTTCGTCAGTCCTCGCACGGTGCGGTTGCGCTTCTCCACCAGATCGGCGCGGCTAACTGATGGTCAGTCGCTGATGCTCGCCGGTGCCGTTCCAAAGGATACCTCGTGGCGAGTCGAGCAGAACGAGAGAGAGATCGTCTACACAGGCGCACACGGTCGGGTGCGGATTGTTAAGCAGCCCTGGCACATCGAAATTTACGATCAGCGCGGACGTCTACTAACGCGCACGCAGAACATCGGCGATCCCGCAACGTTCTTCGCTCCAGTTCCATTCTCTTTCGTGCGTCGCTCCAGCGATCTCGCGCGTCGTATTGCCGCTACATTTGAGCTCCAGCACAACGAGAAGATATTCGGCTGTGGCGAGTCGTTTACGCGATTCGACAAACGCGGACAACGCGTTTTGGTGTCGACGCGAGACGGTATGGGTACTCAGAGTGAATTAATGTACAAGCCGATACCGTTCTTTTTGAGCAGCAACGGTTATGGGATGTTCGTGCACACGAGTGCGCCATTAACTTTCGATTTCGGCAAGTACTTTGACGCGCACAACGTAATCTATTCTGGCGACGAAGACCTCGACCTCTTCATTTTCCTGGGCGAACCGAAAGACATTGTTTCGGAGTACACGGCGTTGACTGGTCGCAGTCCGGTTCCGCCGCTGTGGTCATTCGGATTCTGGATGAGCCGCATCACTTACAACTCTGACGCGCAGGTGCGGCAGGTGGCCCAACAGTTGAGATCGCATCAAGTGCCTGCGGATGTAATTCACATCGATACCGGGTGGTTCGAAACTGAGTGGCGCAACGATTACCGATTTTCACCCTCACGTTTTCCCGACCCGGCAAAGATGATGGTGGATTTAAAGCAGTTAGGCTTTCGCATAACTCTTTGGCAATACACGTACTTCACCGGTAAGAACGATCTGTGGAAGGAGATGGTCGACAAGGGGTATCACGTCAAGAATGATCGCGGCCAACTTCCTTCGGAGGACGCCACTATCGACTTTAGTAATCCAGAAGCGGTCAAGTGGTATCAAAGCAGGATACGAGATCTGCTGAAGCTTGGTGTTGGCGCGATTAAAGTTGACTTCGGCGAGGGAGCGCCGATGACTGGTCAGTACGCGTCGGGTATGAGTGGATGGTACGAGCACAATCTCTATCCACTGCGGTACAACAAAGCAGTCGCGGAAGTTACTAAAGATACAACGGGCGAGGACGTGATCTGGGCGCGCAGTGCCTGGGCCGGCAGCCAACGTTATCCACTACATTGGGGCGGCGATGCAGAGAATACCGACTCCGCGATGGCTGCCCAGTTGCGCGGCGGGCTCTCTTTTGGTCTATCAGGCTTCACGTATTGGAGTCATGACGTCGGCGGGTTTGTACAGAAAGCGTCGCGAGATCTTTACCGGCGTTGGCTGGCGTGGGGTGTGTTGTCGTCGCACACTCGAGCACATGGGGCGCCTCCGCGAGAACCATGGGATTACGACGCTGCTTTGGTCGAGGATTTTCGCAATGCCCTGGGCCTGCGATATTCCCTGATGCCTTACATCTACGCCCAGGCCAAAGATTCATCGGCACGCGGTTTTCCGATGGTGCGCCCGCTCTTTTTCGAGTATCCAAACGATCCTGGTTCATGGACCATTGACGACCAGTACATGTTTGGGTCTGACTTGTTGGTGGCTCCGATGTTCACTAGCAGTGATCGGCGCAAGGTTTATTTACCTCCGGGTATGTGGATTGATTATCAAAGCGGTCGCGTGTACGAAGGCACAAAGTGGCACGAGATTGCGGTAGGCAAGATTCCGGTGGTGCTGTTAGTCAGGAACCATTCGGTCTTGCCGCACATCAAGGTCGCGCAAAGCACGAAAGACATGGATTGGAACAAAGTCGAACTTCGTGTGTTCAGCACTGACAACGCGCCGGTGACCGGCCTCTTCACGCGCCCCGACAGCACCCTGCAACCGTTGTCGTTAGCGGCACGCGGACGCACGTTTGCGTTGCTTGAAGATCCGCAAGCCGGGAAGGTTAAGTGGAACGTCACGATGCCGGTGCTCGTGCGATAGCCGATGAGTCTAAAAATCACGCGGCGGAAATTCTTGTCGGCTGCCGGCGCCGGGGCCACGATTCCACTGGCAGCGCCGATCTTAAAAGCGTTTCCGAATGAATCAATTGCTGCGACTGATGAATCCCTCCTGTTGTGGTACGACCGACCAGCTAACGAGTGGACCGACGCGTTGCCGATCGGAAACGGGCGCCTTGGCGCGATGATCTTCGGTGGCCCAGCCACCGAGCAGCTTCAGCTAAACGAAGACACGCTCTATGGCGGCGCTCCTTACGATCCGAACAATCCACACGCATTAGCCGCACTGCCCGAGGCGCGGCGCCTCATCTTCGCAGGCAAGTACAAGGAGGCACACGATCTCGTCGGTGCCCAAATGATGGCGCAACCAATCAAGCAGATGCCGTATCAACCCGTCGGATACCTCAAGCTGCTCTTTCCGGGCCACGAGAACGCCACGAACTATCGCCGCCAGCTCGATCTCGACACGGCCGTCGCAAAGGTCTCTTACAGCATCGGTCCAACCACTTTCACGCGCGAGATGTTTGCCAGTCATGTGGACCAGGCGATAGTGGTCCACCTGACTGCCGACCAGCCCAGCAAGGTCAGTTTTTCTGCTTACTGCGAAACACCGCAGAAGGCAACAGTTTCAACTGAAACGCCTCGGACTCTGATCTTGCGAGGAGTAAATGGTGACGCATTTGGAATCAAAGGCGGATTGAAGTTTGAGGCGCGTGTGCTTGTGCTTGCGAGCGGCGGCAAAATAGTGGCTGAGAAAGACCGAATCACAGTCAGTGACGCTGACTCAGCATTGCTTTTGATCGTCGCCGCAACCAGTTACCGAAGCTATAAAGACGTAAGTGGAGATCCGAAGACAATAACGACGGGTCAGTTGCAGCAGGCCGGCGGCAAGTCGTTCGCGACATTGCGTTCGCTGCACGTGCGCGAACATCAACGACTTTTTCAGCGCGTCAAACTCGACCTGGGAAGAACATCGTCCGCTGATCTGCCAACTGACCAGCGGCCTGCCGCGTTTCTGAAGGGTCTTGATCCTCATTTGGCCACGCTCTATTTCCAATACGGTCGTTACCTGTTGATTTCGTCGTCGCGTGCCGGTTCCCAACCCGCCAACCTGCAGGGAATATGGAACCATTTGATGACGCCGCCCTGGGAGAGTAAGTACACCATCAATATCAACACGCAGATGAACTACTGGCCGGCGGAAACGACCAACTTGTCTGAATGTCACGAGCCCCTGTTGCGATTGGTGTCGGAGTTAGTCGAGAACGGCGCGCGCACGGCGCGTGTTCACTACGGCGCTCGCGGATGGGTCTGTCATCACAATACTGATCTTTGGCGGCAGACCGCTCCGATCGATGGTCCACTCTGGGGCTTCTGGCCCACCGGGGGCGCCTGGCTCTGCACACATCTGTGGGATCATTACGAATTCACCGGCGATAAACAGTTTCTTGCGCGTGTATATCCGGTGATGAAACGCGCCGCTGAGTTTTTTCTCGATATTCTGGTTCCCGAACCGAAGCGCAAGTGGCTCGTGACGTGTCCTTCGATCTCACCAGAGAACAAACATCCGGCGAACGTCGCGGTCTGCGCGGGACCAGCGATGGACACTCAGATCATTCGCGATCTGTTCGGCCAATGCGTCCGCGCCGCCGAGCGGCTCGATATCGATAAGGCGTTCAGCGAGCGGTTGGTCAAGGCGCAGCGACATTTACCGCCAATGCAGGTAGGTAAAAGCGGCCAGCTTCAGGAATGGCTCGATGACTGGGACCTCGAAGTGCCCGAACGACAGCACCGCCATGTTTCGCATCTTTACGCACTCTTTCCGAGCAACCAGATCACTCGACGCCGCACTCCGGATCTCTTTGCTGCCGCAAGAAAGAGTTTGGAACTGCGTGGCGACGGGGGAACAGGTTGGAGTTTAGCGTGGAAGATCAACTTATGGGCCAGGTTGGGTGACGCCGACCGTTCTTATCAGTTATTGCAAAAAGCTCTGAGCCCGGTTTACGCGAAAGAATTCGCAGGCGGAGGCGGCGTGTATCGCAACCTGTTCGATGCCCACCCGCCTTTTCAGATCGACGGCAATTTCGGCGCAACCTCAGGTATTACTGAAATGTTCTTGCAGAGTCACGCGGGCGAGGTCGAGCTGTTGCCAGCGTTGCCGTCCGCTTGGCCCAACGGATCGATTACTGGGCTGCGCGCACGAGGCGGATTCGAAATCGATCTGACATGGAAAGATGGAAAGCTGAAGTACGCGAAAGTAAGAAGTACTAAGGGCAATCCGTGTACGGTCCGATATGAGCACCACGTCATGCAGCTTCAAATTAAGGCAGGCACGTATCAGACATTAGAGTCCGACCGCTTTCAAACGGACTATTAAAACCCGGGCACTGCATTCCTTCACTTCTGAAACACGAGATTGTCTACCAGGACCATGCCGTGCTGTGGCGTGCATTGATTGCAGTAGGCGCTGATACTAATCGCGGTCAGTTTCCTTAACACCTCTTTCGTGTCAACGCGGTCGTCCGCCGGGACCCAGGTAGGTTGCGATAACCCTTTAAGAGGGATCAGATAAGTGTTGAGCCCGGGCTTGAGACGGATTGGCAGTTGCGGAAAGCCGGCAGTTAGGTTGATGCCTTGTCCGTGACTGACAAATTCCACGCGCAGCGAATCGACGCCGGTCGCATAGAGTTGAAGCGACAGTTGTTTGTAGCCGCTTACGTCGTCGGCCACCGGCTTTGCGTCTTTCAACGGACGGCCCTGAATTTCCAGTGTCACGTTGGCCCACTGGTTTGGACCAACCAGGTTGTAATCAAACGAGGCAAGATGGTTCTGTGGCGCCTCCTTGAGAACAATCAATTCCGGAGCGCCTGGAGTGGCGTTGGCGAGCCCTTTGTATTTAACGGGCGTAGACTCCTGCGCCGTGTAGATTTGGACTAACCCGCCTCCGTTGGCGACGGCTCGACCATTCTCTACCTTCTCGAAATCGGCGTAGACAAACTTGTCGTCCTGCGTAAGCGGAGTAGCGATGGCAAGCAGTGAAAGTGAAAGCACGGCGATCATGAAGGAAGTAGCGAGTTTCATGTGTTCGTCTCCTCCCAATTTCCGGTGGTTGCTGAACGAAAGACCGCGTCGATCACGGCCATGTTACTGATTGCGTCTTCAATTGGTTGTTCGCTGTTCTCGCGAATGTCCTCGTGGATCAGAAAGCATCAAAAACCGAGCGAATCTGAAGCCTCTTTCGAAACTCTTCCAGTGACAGTGGCGCGCGCGAACGAAAGTCGACGACCATTTCTCGCCCCGGCGCGAGGTTGAAGTAGTTGTCTGAGAAGAACCCGTCCTGATCCGGGACTGAAAGATAAACCGCTTTCGCAAACTTATCGGCTGACAGTCTTACACGAAACTTGCCGCGTTCTTTCGCCGCGATTATCTCCGGCGTGATCGTCGGCTTCGAGATCGCCAGCTCTTTGAACGGTGCGAAGAAATAGTCGCGACTGGAGACCGCTTTCCCGTTTACCAGTAGCTCCGTGTATAGAAACACTCTCTTCGGATCTTGTCCTTCGAGAAATTCCGACACTTTCGAATCGAAATACGAGCGACTGGTTAATGGCGCGATCTTCGCGTCTCGTTCGACAGTCTTCAACGTAGAGCCGTCGAAGCTCATCACGATCACTTTGATCTTCGCTGAGACTGCTTTTACCCGATCTGACACGACATAGATTTGCAATTTGTCGTCGTTCACAGTCGGACTGATAAGGAGATCGTTATAGAACCGCTTCGCGTAGTACTGCAACGCCTTCCACCGGCCGAAATAGTCGATGCTGGACCACGAAGCGACCGGCCAGCAATCGTTGATCTGCCAGTAGAGCGCACCCATGTTGTGCGGCATGATGCGTCGCAGGTGTTCTGTTCCCCGCGCGATTCCTTCCGCTTGCAGAACCTGACTCATGTACAGAAAAGATTCGAAATCCTTCGGCTTGGGATACTCGCGCAGCATGTACTCTCGAATTAACTGGTTGCCGCGCGGGTGACGTTGATGCGCGAGCATAATCGGCGATTCGATGTCACGCTCGTTCGGAAGCGTGTAGTACTTGACCGTCTCGATATTCGGAAAAGACTGGAAGCCGTATTCGCTCATGAAACGCGTCCGCTGTTTTTCATATTCGCTGAACGGCTTTTCAGCGTGCCAGACTTCCCAGTAATGCACGTCGCCGCTGCGCTTTGAATCCGGATCGTCCTCAAGGCCGCCGTGGGGCGAACTGGGCCAGTAAGGCCGTGAGGGATCGTAGGCGTCACAAACTTCCTGGAGCACGCCATGAAAGATCTTCACGTAGTCGTCCCACACCGATGCCGGTAGATTTTCTCGCCAGCCCCAATTTCGCCAGGCAGTCTCGACCTCGTTATTGCCGGCCCAGATGACAATGCTCGGATGGTTTCGCAGTCGCTTCACATTATCGGTCGCTTCCGCGCGAACGTTGTCGAGAAACTCTTGATTTGCCGGATACATGCTGCAAGCAAACATGAAGTCCTGCCAGATGAGAATTCCCATTTCATCGGCCAGTTCGTAGAACAGGTCTGCTTCGTAAATGCCGCCGCCCCAGACGCGCAGCATGTTCATGTTGCTGTCGCGTACAGATTGAAGCATGTAGCGGTATTTCTCAGGCGTGATGCGGGTCGGAAAACTGTCGGACGGGATCCAGTTCCCACCTTTTGCAAAAACCGGCACTCCGTTGATTACAAACATGAAGCTCTCGCCGGCGTTATCGCGCTGCCGTCGTAGTTCGAGTGTTCGCAGTCCGGTGCGCGTTGTTTTACGATCCGTGATTCTGTTGTTTACCAGGGTTCGCGCGCGGAAGGTGTAGAGCGGTTGAGCGCCGAGTCCGCTGGGCCACCACACCAATGGTCGAGAGATTGTGAAGTTGAAAGAAACTCGATTTCTTCCCTTGTTGAGCTTGACTTCCAGATTTCCGGCGACCGCTTTGTTGGTGACGTTCTCGAGTACGACAGTCGCCGTTTCCGGGCCACTCGCCTCAATCTCGATGTTTGCAGTCAGTTGCGCTGCGTCGCCGGAGATCTTGTTGACGACAATTTGCAGATCGTCAATCCGTGCGTTGTCCCACGCCTCCAACGAAACAGGACGCCATACGCCGCTAGTTACAAAACGCGGACCCCAGTCCCAGCCGTAGTGATACGGGGCTTTTCGCGTGAAAGGAGAAGTCTTTTCGCCTTGATCGTTTGCCGCAGGCAACTGGTATTTCAGTTTCGCCATTACCGGCAGAATCTCGTTGATCGGCGAGCGAAAGAGAATTCTCAACGTGTTGTCGCCCGCCTTCAGCGCCAATTTGGCGTCGACTCGCCAGGTGCGAAACATGTTGTCGGCCTTTAATACGAGTTGCTCGTTTAAATATACGTGTGCGTAGGTGTCGAGGCCCTCGAAAACGAGCACCAGGTTCTCCCGTTTCACAGTCTGGCCGGGGACGTTGAAAGTTGTCCTGTATTCCCAATCGGTCTTACCGATCCATTGTTGCTTTTTCTCGTTGTCGCGATAGAACGGGTCTTCGATCAATTTGTTAGCGAGCAGGTCCGTGTGTACGCAACCCGGTACAGCCGCGGAGTGCCAATCTGTTTTTCCCAATTCACGGAACTGCCAGCCGCCCTCGATTGGCACGACTGTTCTAACCGCTCGAGAGCCAACGCCAGCCGGTTGACTACTTGCCGTAGCCAGCGGAAGAACGATGAAAAGCGGGCAAAGCCACCGGATCAGTTTTGTGCTCAAGGCCGAACCTCTCCAAAATTTTTTTTGATTTCTGAATTCGCGCCTGATAAAAGATGCGCATGCTGAAGCGAAAACCACCGGTAATTCTACCGCTTCTGGCTCTCGCTATTTTGACCCATCTGTCAAATGTCGAGATCTCCGCAACCTTTTTTAGCATCTCCACGTCGCACTTGCAGCAAGAAAAACCGTTGAACCTGCCAGCGCGATTTGGACGTCTCCGTCGTGGGGTCAACCTCAGTCATTGGTTTTCCCAGGCACCCGACTATTCAAAGACGCACCTCGAAACCCATACTACGGCGCAGGACATCGCGCTCATCAAGACCATGGGTTTCGACCACGTACGGTTGCCAATTGAGCCTGCACCGCTTCTTGGCGGAACACCGGATCCCTCGATTCTCAACAGCACTTATCTCCGATATGTCGACACTGCACTCGATATGATTCTGGCTACTGGTTTGGCAGTGGTCGTCGATATCCATCCGAGCGACGAGTTTAAGTTGCGGATGAATCGTGACGAGCGCGGCATTGAAGCATTTGGAAAATTCTGGCGGGCGTTCGCTTCACACTTGTCAAAGAGAAACCCGGACGCCGTCTTCCTCGAGGTGCTCAATGAGCCGATGGTTGAGGATGGTTTTCGCTGGCACGGCATACAGGCGAAACTCATTGCCTCGATTAGGGCCGGCGCGCCGAACCATACGATCATCGCCGGCGGACATCGCTGGTCTGGACTTTACGAGATGCTTTTCCTCGAACCGTATGCCGATCCGAACCTGATTTACAACTTCCATTATTACGAACCATTCGCATTTACTCACCAGGGCGCTACGTGGGCTGGTCCAAATCTCCCGTTTTACAAAAACGTACCGTACCCATCGTCACCTGAAGCTGTAAAGCTCTTGCTGGATACTATTCCGGATGACCCGGCGAGATACAACATGCTTCGGTATGGCGAAGATAGTTGGGATGGGCAGCGCATAGAAAGAGAACTTGGTGCGGCCGCCTCGTGGGCTGCGAAGCATCGTGTCTACATTACCTGTAATGAGTTTGGCGTCTTTCGAAAAGTTTCGAACCCTGCGGATCGGATTGCGTGGCTTCATGACATGCGAATGGCTCTCGAGAAGCATGGCATCGGCTGGACACTGTGGGACTACGCCGGCGGTTTCGCCGTCGTAAACAAAATCAGCGGTCAAGCAAAACAAGATCCGGAGCTGTTGAAGGCGCTCGGATTACTTTGAGAAAAACCATGAATCTGAAACGCGGCATCGTCAGTTCCTTCTGCTTAATCGTGTTGGCAACTTCAGTTTCCGTGGCTAATCCTCGACCAGGAAAGAGAATTTCTTTCAATCAGAATTGGCGCTTTCAACTTGGCGACGTCAAGGACGGGCAGAACGTGCTGCTGAATGATTCTCATTGGCGACAACTGGACCTCCCGCATGATTGGAGCATTGAAGGTGAATTTAGTGAAAAACACCCTGCCGGCACGGGCGGCGGAGCATTGCCAGGCGGGCTGGCCTGGTATCGCAAGACCTTTGCTGCCCCCGCAACTGCAAAGGGAAAATTGGTCTTCGTTGAATTTGACGGCGTCTATCGCAACAGCGAGGTTTGGATCAACGGTCACTATCTCGGAAAGCGCCCGTACGGGTATAGCTCTTTCCAATATGAACTAACGCCGCATCTGGTTTACGGGCCGAGGACAAACGTCATCGCCGTCAGGGTCGACAACTCACAACAACCAAACTCACGCTGGTATTCAGGTTCCGGCATCTATCGGAATGTTTGGTTGACGACAGTGGAACCGGTTCATGTAGACCATTGGGGCACTTTCGTTATGACGCCCGAAGTCAGTGAACAGTCGGCGACGGTGGTAATCAAAACCAAGCTGCGTAACGACTCCAGGAGTGCGGCGCGGGTAAGTCTCACGAGCATTATCCAAGACGCGAACGGTAGAGAAATCGCACGGCAAACTGAGAAGGAGATTGGCCCGCCAGGTTCGAACGCCGAAGTGAGTCAGACGCTGCGGGTCTCAGCGCCGATGCTTTGGTCGGATGAGCGTCCGTACCTCTACAAAGTTGTATCGCAGTTACAGCAGGGGCGGAGAATTCTCGATCGCTACGAGACGACGCTCGGCATTCGCACATTTCGCTTCGACATCGACAAGGGATTCTTCCTCAACGGTAAACCGGTAAAGATCCGTGGCGTTTGCAATCATCACGATCTCGGTTCTTTAGGAGCAGCTGTTAACACACGCGCCATGGAGCGGCAATTGGAGATGCTGAAAGCGATGGGTGTGAACGGTATTCGAACTTCGCACAATCCGCCGGCGCCGGAACTTCTCGATTTGACGGACCGCATGGGTTTTATCGTAATGGACGAAGCGTTCGACGTGTGGAAAAAAGAAAAGACGAAGTTCGATTACCACCTGGATTGGGACGAATGGCACAAGCGAGATCTGGAAGACATGGTGCTGCGCGATCGGAACCATCCCAGCGTTTTCATCTGGAGCATCGGTAACGAAGTCGCGGAGCAATGGACTGATGGTCCGGATGCGGGCAGGATCAGCAAACAATTAGTCGCGATCGTTCGCAATCTCGACAAAACCCGGCCGATCACCGCGGCGTGTAATAGTGTTCGGCAGCAAAACTCGTTGCTCACCGACGGCGATCTCGATCTCATCGGCACGAATTACGATCATAAGAAGATCCCGCAACTGCAAAAGATGTTTCCCGGTAAGCCGATTATTGGTACCGAAACAACTTCGGCACTCGCGACTCGTGGCAGTTACGACATGCCTTCAGATCAGATTCGTCGTTGGCCCAGGAAGTGGGACGAAGTTCTCAAAGACGGAAATCCCGACTACACATGTTCGGCCTACGACAACGTCAGTGCTCCGTGGGGCTCGACGCACGAGGAAACCTGGAAGATCGTGAAGAAGCACGACTTCTTCTCCGGAATGTTTATCTGGACCGGTTGGGATTACATCGGCGAACCAACTCCATACCCCTGGCCGTCCGTGACGTCGTATTTCGGCATTATCGATCTCGCCGGATTCCCAAAAGACACGTACTACATGTATCAGAGCGAATGGACCGACAAGCCGGTTCTGCATATCTTTCCGCACTGGAATTGGAAAACGGGCGACAAGGTCGATGTGGTCGCTTATTTCAACGCCGACGAAGTTGAGTTGTTTCTTAACGGACGCTCACAGGGAACCAGGAGAAAACAAGGCGATGAGGTGCAGGTATTTTGGCGGCTTCCTTACGAGCCCGGTATTTTGAAAGCAGTGTCGCGAAAAAATGGGCGCGTCGTGCTAACGCGAGAGGTCCGAACTGCGTCAAAACCAGCAAGGATTGAATTGATACCGGATCGGAAGACACTCGAATCCGACGGTACGGATCTCTCATTCGTAACCGTGAAGATTGTCGACGCCAACGGAACGCTGGTGCCGTTTGCGGATCACCTCATCAAGTTTGAGGTGAGTGGCGAAGGGTCGATCGTTGGAGTTGATAACGGTTACCAGGCGAGTCACGAATCGTTCAAGGGGAAAACCCGAAAGGCCTATCACGGAATGGCACTCGCGATCGTTCAGAGGAAACAAAGACCGGGCCGGATCGTCTTGAAAGCAAGTTCGGACCATCTGTCGCCCGCTTCGGTGGTGCTCTATTCTCGTTGATTCGTAGTATAGGCGTGGACCAACTTGATGCGTCGGATTAATCTCAAGAAAGCCAATGTTGCCAGAGCGGACACGATTCGTTATATCAACCGTCAAATCGTGCTCAACTACGTGCGTGAGAAAGAGCCTATCTCACGTGCAAAGATCTCGCATGCAACTGCACTCCAGCGCTCAACTGTTTCGCTGATCGTAGATGAACTGAAAACGCGCGGATTAATTTACGAGATCGAAGGTGAATCGACGGGAGGTCGGCCGCCGACGCTGCTTCGTTTGCAGGCTGGCGCGTGCATGGCCATCGGCGTCGATGTGGGTACGGCGCAAACAACGATGGCCGTTGCAGACCTCGCCGGGCGAGTTGTCGAACGGGAAACGTTTCCTACCGATCCTGACATAACGGCAACGTTTCGGAAAGTAGTTTCAGTTGTACAGCGATTTACAAAGACCCATCAGAACATTGAGGGCATAGGCGTTTGTGTACCGGGCCTGGTCGATCCTGAGACCGAAATTCCTCTATTCGTTCCGTACTTCAAATGGCGAAATTGGACCGTGGCTTCCGACCTGACGAAGATCACGGGGCTGCCTGTAACAGTCGACAACGACGCTAACGCCGCAGCCCTGGCGGAACTGTGGTTAGGTCGTCCCGAGATTCGTGATGTGCGCGACTTTATCCTGGTGCTCGTCGAAGATGGGTTGGGAACGGGAATCATCTTCGACGGACAGGTCTATCAGGGAGTCGCGGGTGGGGCGGGTGAGTTTGGTCACATGACGATCGGCAAGGGTGCTCCGGTCGCGTGCGCTGCGGGGAGTGAAGAGTGTTGGGAAGCGTTCGCATCTGAACGCGCGGCTCTCGCTCGCTACAAGCTACGGCGCCGAGGAGCACTGGGTTCAGACATCACGTTCCTCCAGTTGATCGATAGGGCGTTTGCCGACGACAACGATGCGAAGGAGGCCTTAATCGAAACCGCTTACTATCTGGGTTTGGGAGTCTCAAATTTGACAAAAGGGTTAAGTCCTGAAGCCGTAATTGTCGCCGGTGACATTGCGCGCGCCTGGCCCATCATCTCCGGCGAACTTCGACGAACACTCGCGGCCAACAGTATCTGTAGTGGTTTGCCTTCCACTCCTCTTTTCGCCTCGACTCTGGGTGACTACGCTCGTCTGATGGGGGCGCTCAGTTTGGTGCTCGCCAGGAAATTCAGTCCAGTAGCGCCCGCCTAAAATTCAGATTTTCGTATTCATTCCTGAAAATTCAAATTATCTGCAGTGGATCCAAACCCCTCGTCCCTCGTGATCTCTTCGGGTTCAGTAACAAAATGATAAGACTGGCTGGTTCGTAGAACCGCGGCACTGTCATTGCCTGAAATGCTCCCCGTCTGCGACCTGCGGTTCGGCGACCGGCATAAAAAGAATTGCCTTTGCAATAAAAAACCTTGACAAAGAATTCGGGAGATAGTACTAAGCCTTCTGCCCGGTCGTGCAACAAACCCCTTATCGTCGTAACTTTTGAATGAAAGCTTTGAATTGAGTTTGGTTGGAACTCTCTGAATCGTTGGTGTAAAGCTTTTGCCTGATCGTCAAACAAAGTCCAAGATGGAAATTCGGACAGAGACTCCAGCAACCTGCGGGTAGAAGTAAATTGAGTCGAACGGCATTCGCGAACTTCCCTGGCGAAGTTCGCTTCACGCTTTTGGTATCGGGCTCTGAATTCGAAAGTGATCGTTTAGCTCTGAGTCGTTAAGTTCCGGGATTTCGCTCCGGCGGAGGTGATTATGACTCTACGAAGCATGCGCGGGTTTTATGCAACGCTCATCCTTTCCGTCTTCGTTTTCTCTCTAACAATGCTTGCCAGTGTGCAGCCGGCGTTTTCGCAAACTACCGGCAGCGCGACCCTGCGCGGTACCGTAAAGGATCCGACAGGCGCAATCATTCGAGATGCCGTCGTTACGCTCATCAACGAGCGCAACAAAGACGAGCGCCAGACGAGGTCGAGCGAAGACGGCACCTATACGTTCGCTGCTGTGGCGCCCGGCACCTACACGATCAAGACGGAAGTGGCCGGCTTCAAAACAAAAACGCAAACGGCCCTCGCGATCGAGACGAGCGACACAAAGGGGTTCGACATATCGATGGAGGTGGGCCAGCCCACTGAGACCGTCACTGTGACCGCCGGCCCCGATCAACTCCAAACCGAAACGGGTGCCCGGGAAAACACGATCAGCGCGAGCCAGATCGAAAACCTGTCGATAATCAGTCGCAGTTCGCTCGAGTTGTTGCGCATTCTTCCGGGCGTAGTCGCGCCAGACAACACGGCGATCGAGAGCATCGGTTTCGGCGACGGCGCAAATGCCAATGCCCGGTATAACGTTAATGGACTGCGCGGCGAACAGAACAATGTATCGATCGACGGTTCGCGCATGATTGACATCGGTTCGAATAACGGGACCGTCATCACCGCGAACCCGGACATGGTCCAGGAAGTCAAGATTCAAACGAGCAACTATGCGGCCGAGCACGGCACGAGCGCAGTGCAGATCAGCGCCACCACCAAAGGCGGCAGCAGCGACTTCCACGGCTCGATCTACGACTACATGCGCAACTATCGCTTCCAGGCGAACGATCGCTCGAACACCATCAACAACGTTGAGCGACCGCTGAGCAAGTACAACTATCCCGGCGGTAACGTCGGTGGTCCAATCCTGCTTCCGTGGAAAAGTTTCAACAACAAGACCAAGGACAAGCTGTTTTTCTTCGTCGGTTACGAACGCTACTACCAGCAGGTTGATGAAGGTTCGGGTCGCTTTCTCGTGCCGACTCTCAAGCAGCGCCAGGGCGACTTCAGTGAGTTCCCAGGCACAACCGTTCCGGCTGGTTGCACAGTGGGTGGCATCGTCGGTAATCCCGGCAACAACAACGACGTCGCGCCCGGTGGCAATCTCGCTCCGTGCGCGCATCCGCTCGGCCGAGCGCTTTTGAATTTTTACCCCGAGCCAAACCTGGCAGCAGCGCCGGGCGAACCCAATTACATTTACAGCGTTCTGAGGCCCAACAACAGGCAGCAGTTCACTTCTCGCTTTGATTATTCAATCAGCGAAAAGACGAAACTTTACGTTCGCTTTGCTCGCGAGTATGAAGAACAGGGCTTCCCGCGTGGTTTGTGGTGGAATTCGTCGAACTACGAACTGCCTGGCAACTTGACGAGTAAGAACCTCGGACGTTCCGTCGTCGTGAACCTGACAAATATCATCTCGCCGACAATGACTAACGAGATTCTGTTCAGCGCCAGCAAGCTTAAGCTCAATTACGACTTCGCAGATCCGGATCGGGTTTCGTGGGAAGGTCTCGGTCTCGATCGAGTTGGCTTCTTCTCGCCAAACAATCCGAACATTCCCGCCAGCCTGGCTAACAACAATCCGTACGTGCCGTTGAGCGTCATCACCTGGGGTCAGGGTGATATGCATACCGCGTATGGTTTTCCAATCAGCGCGTGGAACGACAGTTTCGCGATCACTGATAACTTGGTGAAGGTGCAGAACACGCACACGTTGAAGTTCGGCGTGTTCTTCGAGCAAGCAAACAAGCGCCAGCAATCAAACAGCGACACGAACATCGTGACCGCTCAGTGGGGTCAGACGACCGCCACGCTGAATAACTTCGGTGACGTCTTCGTCGGCAAGCCAATTGAGTTTGCTCAAGCTACGACGCGTCCGCTGGATAACTTCCGTTACTACAACTACGAGTTCTACGCGCAAGACAGTTGGAAGATGCGTCCGAACCTGACGATCGAATATGGATTGCGCGCCGGTTACTACCCGCAGAACTTTGAGCGCAAAGGTCTCGGCGTGCTGTTCGATCCCGCCGCTTACGTCCGCGGCGCAGGCGCTTTCTTGAATGGTGATCGGACGCGGCCAAACGGCTTCAAGCTCGCCGCCCGAGGTGAGATTCCGAAGGGCGTCCTGGACAACGTGCCGATGCAATTTATGCCTCGATTGAACGTAGCGTGGGACGTCGGCGGCAAAGGCGATCTGGTGATTCGCGCTGGTGCGGGTCTCTTCTACAACCGCGTGCAGGGTAACTACGATTACTACTCCAGCGGCCAGATGCCGAACACGTACAGCTCGACCGTGGATACGCCGTGGGCGTCCGCAAACGGTCTGAACTTCGGCGACCTGACTACTTTGAATCCGTTCACCAGCAACATTGGTGCTATCAACATCTCGTCTCGCGATCTCGACTCCAACGAAATACCAAGAGTCGCAAACATGAGTTTCACGATTGAAAAGCGACTGCCAATGAATAACGTTTTGACAGTCGCTTACGTTAGTACTCAGGGACGTCACCTGCCGCAGCAACGCAACGCCAACATCGTTCCGTTGGGAGCTCTTTCGAGCGGCATTATTCCTTTGAGCGGTCCAGTAAACGGAACCGATGCCAACGGAAACCCGAGGGTCTATACGCAACTCGATTTGAGCGTGCCGGTGGAAAGAGCCGGTTTGGCCGGCAATGTGCTCCGCAGTTTCAGGCCGTACGACGCGTTCAATTCAGTCGGGCTCTTCCAGTTCACCGGCACCTCGAGCTACCACTCGTTGCAGGCCACGTTGAGCCACTCGGGAAGAAACCTCCAGTACTTCGCTACTTACACCTTCGGCAAGGCGCTGGGCACCGTGGCGACTAACGAGAGCGACGGCGCGGCCTGGGCCGATCCGATCGACACGCGAAACAGAAGCTGGGGTGTGCTGCCATTCGATCGCACGCACGTCTTCAACCTGTCGTACAACTGGAGCCTGCCGGACATTGCTCGGGGTGGCTTCTCGAATGGCCTCACTGACGCGATCTTCAATGACTGGCAGATATCAGGCATCACCACGATCCAGAGTGGTATTCCAATCCGGCTGAGGTTCACCGGCGACATCGCGCAGGCGACTCAGGCGGTTGGATGGTATGGCTCGGATGCATTCAATGGAACTAACGCCGGCGCGAGTCTCGGGGCGATTACGCCCGTCTATCTCGGCAATCCGGCAGTTGGCGGAACGGGACTTGGAGACAAGATCTTTGATCTCTCGAAGTTGGGGATTCCGACGTTCCCGAACACCGGACCGTCGCAACCGCCGTTCTACATTCGCAGTCCGGGTCGAAGCAATTTCGACATCTCCTTCTTCAAGAATTTCAAAATTACTGAAGAGAAGAAGATTCAGTTCCGGACCGGATTGTTCAACGTATTCAATCAGGCGTACCCGACACAGTTTAATGTCACTAACACGAGTCCTTTCGGAAGCGACATCTTCCTGGCGTTGGAAACGGTCTGTGATCGCAGGATCACGGTTCCGACCGGTGATGGCACGAACACAGCCAGCGTTTGCGATCCAACTGGCGGGTTCCGCTTCACGGATAACACGATCAACAATTTCGGCAAGATCCAGAATAAGCGAGGGCGCCGAATCGTCGAGTTCGCTTTGAAATTTACGTTCTAGGTTAACGTTCGGGCGTTTACCTAGGACGACGGCGCGAGGAGCTGCAGTTTGCTTCTCGCGCCGTTCTGATTTTTAATCAAACGCGAGGCGTTTTATGAGGCAACGTGTTCTGGCCACTTTCGGCTTGGCGCTTTCGTTGGTGCTCAGCGCAACCGCGCACGGGCAGGGCGAAACAGAGGCAAGATCCAAGGTCCCCGACACGAATAATGCCGTGATTCGCGGTCGAGTTACGCTTCCGTCAGGATTCAACGTCGAAGGTTACGCCCGGATCACCTTGCGTAACGATCAGAGCACTCTCTCCACTCTCTACACCAACAACACCGGCGAGTTTCAAATCAGAAATCTGAGCGAGGGCACGTACTACGTGCAAGCGGAGGTCTCGAGTACCAAGTTTGATCCGGTGGTGCACAGGGTTTCGCTCGGCCGCGGGCTGACGGTCGATCTGAACATGGAACTGAGAGAGAAGAAGGATCCGGAGGTAACTAAGCGCCTCAACAAAGTTGTGTCAGCCGCGGAGTTGCGGCAAGCCGTGCCGCGGGCGGCGAAAAAGCAGTACGAGCTCGGATTGAAGTTTGTAAACAAAGGCAACTTTCAACAAGCTGCTACGCACTTCTCGGAAGCTTTGGTGATCTACCCGGAGTACCTCGCAGCACGTAACGATCTGGGTGCACAGTTCCTGAAACTGAAGCGAATAGATGAAGCGGAGAAACAATTCGAAATGGTGCTCCGCGACGATCCCAAAAACTTCAATGCGAAATTCAATATGGGGCTGGTCCATGTCGAGCGGCGGCGGTATCCGGAGGCGCTTTCAGTTTTGAATCATGCGCTGGCGATCGACAGCACGCGGCCGGTGGCGCGCTTGTGGATTGGTATCGCGAAACTGGAGCTGGGCGATCTGGAGAGCGCGGAAGCTGAACTGACGCGCGCGTTGATCACAGGCGGAGATGAATGCATCGCCGCTAATTACCATCTCGCTCGTGTCTATCTCGATCGCGGCGATCTCGCGGAAGCGACGCGTTCAGTTAACGTTTATATTGATTCAGCCCCGCGCGGAGAATTGATCAAGGAAGCGAAAGAACTGGCGCGCAGGATTGAACAGAAGAGAAAATAACGCAAATTAGTTGCCGAGACTGAAAGTTGTCGAGCGGCTTGCGCTGTTCACGCCATCACTCACAGTCACCTTCAACTCAAACATTCCAGGTGAAAACTTATCGAGCGGGAATGAGCTGGCGTACTTGATCTGTCCGCGATCGTCGGCCGGTGGCAGTTTGCCTGACGTTTTACCGATCACGCGATTGCTTTGCAGAATTTCCAGCGTTACTTGCAAAGGTTTGGTAGCGCCTTTACCTGGCCAGGCGGTGAAGAAGTAGGCGAGCTGTTTTGCGGCGTTGCGGTCGATCGTCTCACCGAGATTCGGATAGACGAGCAGTTCGCCAAAGCTTAACGGCCGCTCCTGTTGTTGTTCACCAGGTGTCAACCGGTCGGCACGTTTAATTACGGCGACGCTGCTAAGGCGCGGTTTGGTTTCGTCCATGCTTTCGATTTCGAGAAGTGTCTCGCTGACGTTGGCCTGTTTAGTTGCCGTGTCGTAGGCGATAACCTGAACACGGTATTTTCCGGGCCCAAGCTGTGTTTCTCTGTAAAAAAGGACATTTCCCTTTTTGGCCGCCTCGAGGTCCTTCATGGCACCGGTGAGAGAATAGTGTTGGCTCAGTTTTTGAACAATCTGTTCCGACGCATCGCGCACCAGGGCGACTATCGAAAACTCTGTGTTGTAAGTCTTGTTCTCACCGGTGACCGATTTGAACGCGCCTATCTGAGCTTCCGCAAGGATCAGCGTGAGTCCGTCCTTGCTGGACGACGGATAACTAAGTGCGGCGCTCCTGACGACGTTTTGCGTCGAGCCGGTTTTCCAATTTCGCGAGGCTGCGACTGCCGGTACTTCGTAGTCGAGCATCGAAAGTTGGCCCGTCGATTCAACAGCGTAGTAACCCTGGCGCGACTGAACATCGACACTCCCACGTGCCACCTTGACGCTTATTCGTCGGAACCGACCGTCGTAGTCTTTGTTTTTAGGCGCGTAGGTAAGCAGGTAATAACCGTTCCTGTCGTCGTCGATCCGGCGAAGGCCGGCAACGAGATCGTTAGTGTTGTTAATCAGAAATCCCCCGGTTTGGTCCGATAACGAGCCGAGGCCGCTGCGAGGATCGAAACGCAGCAGATCTTCATTGCGTTCGAGCGATCTCATGTAAGGACCGCTGCTGACGCGATCGCTGCTGCGAGCTTGTTGGGCCATGCGCGCAGCAGCGATTGAGTTGATCTCCCGTGCAGCTTCGGCGGTGCCGCTTTCGATGCGCAAGCCCCCGGCGTCGATTGAGTAGATGCTCACGTTAGCGCGGTTCGCTGCGTTGATCACTGCCGGGAACTTTTGCTGAACATTCGGTGGCAACTTCAAACCTTCAGAAAAGAAGATGATCGTTTTGCGTCCCGGCAACCTCTGCATCGGGCTGATCACCGCGAGGAGGCTGTTGATCGTCGCATGTCCTTCCTGGTCGCGCTCCAGAAGCTCATACGCCTGCAGCATACGAGTTTGCATCTCGACGAATTGCTGAGTAAGCATTGCCTGACCGCCTGCAGTCGCTGCCTCGGAAGCGCCTGCGTTATCGCGCGCAGCTCCCGCTGCGGCGACGCCACTCATCGAGTCCGCAATTTGTTGGTCCAGGTTGCCGCTACGCTCGATGTTCGCTCTCACCCTTGCTGCGTCCGCCCCAGACGATGAGATAGCGGTGCCGGTGGCATGCTCGACCGCGTCTTTAACTAATATCGCATCGTCGGTGAACGTTTGAAACGTGCGCAAAGCCTGATCGATTCCGAACACTCCGGTGAACCCCCCGCTCACCATCCCTTCCTGCGCATAAGCAAGACCGGCTTTGCGTGCCAGCCCCCTGGCTTCGGGAGAGAGCCGGTCGAACACGAGCGCAGTAATCGCCGGGGTGGAGCGCTTGCCTGGAGGTGGAGTTGGCTCCGCTGGAGCGGTGGGGTTGGATGTCTCGTCCTTCGCCTCTGATCTGGCCGGCGCCGCCTCTCTCGTTACAAAGCGAAACAAATCAACTTTCTGTGCCACGCCGTCCTCAAAAACCTCAAAATCGCCCGCTTTGAGATCCCTAACCGGACGTCCTTTTTTATCCTTAACGACGACATCAAGTTGCACCAAATTACTACGAACACGAACGACGTCGGCCTGGTCTTGCGACGTGGTTGTTTGACCACATACGAGGGTTGGAGAAAACCCGACCATGACTGTCATGACGACGCTCAGAAGTGATTTCATTTCGACTCAGTATAGTTGAATGTTGAAGCCAGAAGAAGGGCAAAAATGGGGGCGAATACTGTATAATCGCCAGCATCTTAGGCTCCCCTGGATTTCATAAATGGCAATCAAAAAAGTACGTCGTAACGCGGCTCTATTTATCTTCATTTTTTGCTCAGGAGCACTGTTGGCCGGCCAGGTCAGGGCACAGCCTGCGGCCGTTGCGGAGCAGGAATTTGAGGCCGCCACTCGGTTGCACCAGTCGGGAGATCTGCAGGGAGCAGTGCGCGCTTATGTCGCGATTCTGGACAAGCATCCCGCGCGAGTGGACGTGCGATCTAACCTCGGTGCAGCGTACTCCGCTTTGGGCCGATACGAACAAGCGATCGAACAGTACAAAAGAGCTCTCGTCATAGACAGCACAAACCCAGCGATTCGCTTCAACCTGGCCATGGCTTATTACAAAGCGGCATGGTTCAACGAGTCGGCGACCGAATTGGAAAAATTCTTGACGGCCGTTCCGAATGGCCCGCAAACCACCAACGCGCAGTTGGTCCTCGCAGATTCCTACGTAAGACTCGGCGATTACAAGAAAGTCATTGAGAGGCTTTCTCCGCTTGCGGATGCCGACCCGTCGCACCGCACGGTGGCTTACTTATTAGGCAGCGCACTTATCGGCGAAGGTCAGCTCGACAAGGGGCAGGCGATTATCGATCGACTATTTCGCCACGAAGATTCCGCCGAAGCACACTTGTTAATGGCGTCAATTTTGTTACTCGCGGACGATGCTCAAAACGCGCTCAAAGAGGCGCAACGCGCGATCGAGTTGAATCCAAAACTCCCGGGACTACAAGCGTGGCACGGTCGCGTGTTGATGCGCCTTGGCGACACAGAAAACGCGAAAGCGGCGTTCAGGACTGAACTGTCTGCGAATCCCAACGACTTCGAATCGCATCTTTATCTCGGAATGCTGCTGCGTCATGATAAAGAGACCGAAGACGCGCTCAGCCACTTGAAGCGCGCGATCCAACTGCGGCCAAGGGACCAATACGCTCGCTATCATCTCGCTGCGGTCTACGCAGCCGCGGGCAAGCCGGCCGACGCGCTGCCACTACTTGAAGGCGTTTTGAAAGAGCACGGTGATTTCGTCGAAGCGCGCGTCCTTTTGGCATCAGTTTACTACCGGCTGAATCGAAAAGCGGACGGGGACCGGGAAAAGGCACTCATTCAAAAATCGAATGCCGAACAACAGGCTAAGCAACCTGGCGCGCACGTCGGAGAACCAGTTTCAACTCCTAAACCGCCGGCTAACGATAACAATCGACCACAGTGGTAATAATTAATCGTAATCGTTTGGGCACCGTTCTTCTGTTAATGGCCCCGTTGATTCTTGCAACGCCGGGCTTAGACCAGTCGATCTCGGCCCAGTCGCCTCGAAAATCAAGAGCAAAACAACCAGCGTCACAGCCGCGCACAGTAGCCGATTCGGAATTCGATCGGTTCGTCAAACTCGCTGACGATGCGCGCCTGTCCGATCGCCTGGATGAGGCAATCTCACTCTACGGCCAGGCTTTAAAGATTAAACCGAAGTGGCCAGAAGGGTGGTGGTATGTCGGCGCGATCTTTTATCAAAAGGACGTTTATCCGCAGGCCCGCGACGCGTTTCAGAATCTCGTCGCTCTCGAACCGCAAAGAGGTCCGGCCTGGGCCATGCTCGGCCTGTGCCAGTTTCAAACTGGCGAACTGGAACGCGCGGCGGCCGCTTTAGAACGCAGTCGATCGCTGGGAGTAAACGATCACTCCGAGCTGGCGTCAGTGGTCCGCTATCACACCGCATTGCTCTACATTCGCTTCGAATACTTCGAGAACGCTTATGAGGTTCTCTCGGAGTTTACCGGTGTCGGTAACGAGAGTGCGAAAATAATCGAAGCGTTTGGGCTGGCGTTGTTGAGAATGCCGCTGTTGCCGAAGGAGATCCCTCCACCACAGCGTGAGAAGATTTTGATCGCGGGTCGGGCGGGATACAGCATGGCTGCCCGTCGTATGGAACCGGCGCGCGCCGCTTTTGACGTGCTTCTGGCCCGATATCCGAACGATCCAAACGTGCACTACCCATACGGCGTCTACATGCTGGCGCAGGATTCCGATCTTGCGATGAAAGAATTCAAGCGCGAGCTCGAGATCTCGCCGTTACATTATCCGGCGATGGTCCAGATGGCGTTCGAGTATCTGAAACGCGATCAATACGAAGACGCGTTGCCACTTGCGGAAAAGGCAGCGCAACTCGCGCCAAAACTGTACGCCGCACGAAACGTGCTCGGTCGATTGCTGCTGGAAGTGGGCCAGGTTGACAGGGCCGTCAAAGAGTTGGAAGAAGGAGTGAAGCTCGCGCCTTCGAGTCCGGAAATGCATTTTGCACTTGCGCGCGCTTACACCCGAGCCGGTAGAAAGCAGGAGGCCGCGCGCGAACGCGAGATCTTCAAGAGACTTCAGGACGAATACAATCAGAAAAAAGAGCTTGTGAAGCCCGACGCGGTTCCCGATCAAAAGCCTGAAAAACCGAGTAGTTCCCCGTAACAAATGAACCAAACTGTCAAACAGCAGGCGCTGATAGTAGTTACGTTGGTGTTGACGCTTCTGGCGCTGGTACTTCTTATGTTCGATCCGCTTTCAGTAAGCGGACAGGTGAACAGGCGTTGGAACCCGCGACGTGTGCCCGCCGACACTGTCTTTCTCGGCGATCACGTGTGTTTGGACTGTCATAAAAAGTTTGCTTCGTTTGGTCACAGCGGCATGGCGATGGCGATGGAACAGGTTGGGGAATCGAAAATACTATCCGACAATCCGCAGCTAACGATGCGCGTCGGCGGTTACTCATATCAGATCAAGCGTGACGGCAAACAGAGCTTCTATTCAGTCACCGACGGAAAAGACACCATCTCGCTGCCGATTCTCTATGCCTTCGGCCAGGGCAAGATGGGCCAGACCTATGTGCTGCAACACGAGGGAAAGTTCTACGAGAGTCTCGTGAGTTTTTACAACGAACCGAAGTCTCTGGATTTCACGATAGGCGCGCCACGACTCGAGCCGACATCGTTGCTTGATGCCGTTGGCCGTGTGCTTACTCCGAACGACGTATCGAACTGTTTCAGTTGCCATGCGACGGGCGCGGTCATGGGTTCGCAGCTTCGACTCGACAAGTTCGCGCATGGAGTTCGCTGTGAGAGTTGTCATGGACCAGGCGGTAAGCACGTCGCCGCGGTGAAAGAGGGTGAGCCCGGCGGAACGGGGATCTTCAATCCGAAGTTTTTGAGTGGTGATGAGCTTACGCAGCAGTTTTGCGCATCATGTCATCGCGGCAGCGACGAGTTTGCCTTGTTGAAGAGCATGGAGATCAACAACGTACGCTTTCAACCGTATCGCATTTTTCACAGCAAGTGTTATTCGGACGATCGCAAGATAAGCTGTACGGCATGTCATAACCCGCACGAACCGCTCAGAGAAGATCCTGCTCATTACGACAAGCGATGTCTTGAGTGTCATACGCTAAAGACGAAAACGGCGAAAGCGGGCGACGGCACAAGCTGTCCGGTGGCTGATAAGAATTGTACGTCGTGCCACATGCCGAAGATTGAAGTGAAGGCGGCACACTTTAATTTTACCGACCATTACATTCGTGTGGTGAGGCCCGGCGAAAAGTTTCCGAACTAAAATAAGCGGATTCGCAAACAAACGAATGAAATACCCTTGCTTTGCTGTCATTCTCGGTCTGCTCGTGTACGGCGTCGGGCTTCAACCGCTCGCCGGTCATGCCAGATCTAACGTCATTTCCGTGTCGCCGGTGACCTTTGTCGAAGTACCGTCCGCCCAAAGCAAGATCACCTGGGTTCACGACAACGGACGCTCCGAAATGAGACACCTTCCGGAAACCTGTGGCGGTGGTGGTCTCTTCTTCGACTTCGACAACGACGGGTGGATGGACATCTATCTAGTCAACAGCGGACCATCCGATTTTTACAATCCCAAAACGCCGATCAAGAATGCTTTGTATCGAAATAATGGAGACGGCACGTTCGCGGACGTTACCGACAAAGCCGGTGTCGCGTGTGGGAAAATGGGCCACTTCGGCATGGGCGCGGCAGCTTCCGATTACGACGGTGATGGTTGGCAGGACCTGTATGTAACTAATTACGGTTTAAACGTTCTCTTCCACAATAATGGTAACGGCACTTTTTCAAACGTAACCGACACGGCAGGTGTTGCGGCGCCGAATTGGTCCACCTGCGCGACGTGGTTCGATTACGACAACGACAGTAAGCTGGATCTTTTCGTTTCCAGTTTTGTGCAGTACAGCGGTACCGGCACCATCTTCTGCGGCGACAACCGCGCCGGCCGCCGTTACTACTGTGTGCCGCGCGTGTTCAAGCCTCGATCGAGTTTTCTCTTCCGTAATGAAGGAGGCGGCAAGTTTCTCGACGTCAGTAAAGACTCGGGAATCGCCGCAGCACAAGGCAAATCGTTTGGAGCAGTCGCGACTGACGTAAACAACGATGGTCTGATGGATCTTTTCGTCGCGAACGATACGCTGGCGAACTTCCTGTTCGTAAACAAAGGGAAAGGAAAGTTTGAAGAAGCCGGATTACTGTCGGGCGTCGCATACAGCGATTCAGGCTCGCCCCGATCGGGAATGGGAGTTGACGCTACGGATTACGATGGCGATGGTTGGCAGGATCTGTTCGTAGCGAACATCGATCAGGAGTTGTTCAGTTTGTACCACAATCAGAAGGACCTCACGTTCACTGATAACCCGGGCGAGATCGCACCAGCTACGCGGCTGCTCAGTGGTTGGGGCTTGCGCTTCTTTGATTACGACAACGATGGCGATCCCGATCTCATTTTGGCGAATGGTCATCCCGACGACATGGTCGAGATCCAGTCGTTGAAGGTGAAGTACAAAGAGCCGTTATTGATGTTCGAGAACGTGAAAGGAACGTACAAGAACGTCAGTTCGGTTTCCGGGGTGGTGTTCGCTAAAGACTTTCCTGCCAGGGGTTTATCGGCGGGTGACTACGACAACGACGGCGACCTCGACATGCTGATAATCAATAATGGTGAAGCTCCTCTGCTACTCAGAAACGAAGGCGGCAACCGCAACAACTGGGTCGGCCTGAATCTCGTCGCGACGAAGAGTAATCCGGCCGCAGTGGGAGCGATCATCACGTGGGAAGCCGGAGGAGTTAAATACAAACGACTGAAGACAGCCGGCGGCAGTTATCTCGTTTCACACGATCCGCGTGAGATTCTCGGCATCGGTGCGGCAGCTAAAATCGACAGCATCGAAATCAAGTGGCCCAGTGGCCGTGTTGATAAGATCACAAATCCTCCACTACGTAAATACATGAAGGTTGTCGAGGGTGGCCAGCAATGATCATTGGCCCTCGCTTGTTGATCTTCTTGATGCTGGTCGTGAGCGCTGTTGCGATCCGATCGTCGCAGTCGCAATCGCAGACGCAGCACGGGCCGTATCCTTTCCAAAATCCGGATCTCCCGATTGAACAGCGAATCGACAACATTATTGCCCTGATGACGATCGAGGAGAAGATCGAGTGTCTCGATACGAATCCAAGCGTTCCCAGGTTAGGCATAAAAGGTAGCGGACACGCCGAGGGCATTCACGGTCTGACGCAGGGTGGACCAGGTAAGTGGGGGCGACCACTTACCGTTCCCTCTACAACATTCCCACAGGGAATCGGCCTCGGCGAAACCTGGGACCAGGAGTTGCTGCGGCAGGTTGGGCAGGTTGAAGGATATGAGGCGCGCTATGTCTTTCAAAGTCCTAAGTACCACCAGGGCGGAATAGTGATCCGATCTCCTAATGCCGATCTCGGTCGCGATCCACGGTGGGGGAGAACTGAAGAGTGCTACGGCGAGGACGCATATCTCAACGGCGCCATGGTCGTGGCGTTCACGAAAGGCTTACAAGGTGATCACCCGACCTACTGGCAATCCGCCGCCTTGATGAAGCATTTCCTCGCGAACAGCAACGAGAACGATCGCGACAAATCAAGCTCAGATTTTGATGAGCGGCTGTTTCACGAGTATTACGCGTTGCCGTTTCAAATGGGCGTAGTCGAGGGCGGGTCGCGGGCTTATATGGCAGCTTACAATGCAGTCAACAAGGTGCCGATGACGATCAATCCTGTCATGCAAACCATCACGCGCGAGAAGTGGGGTCAGGATGGGATCATCTGCACTGACGCGGGCGCGATGCGCAATCTCGTTACAGCTCACAAATACTATCGGGATTTCGAGACTGCAGCAGCCGCGACTGTAAAGGCGGGCATTGGCCAGTTTCTCGACGATTACCGCGAGCCCCTCAGAGGAGCATTGAAGAGAGGCCTGGTTACCGAAACTGACATCGATCGCGCACTGCGAGGTAACTTCAGGGTCATGATCCGGCTTGGCCTGCTCGATCCCGCGTCGCGTGTGCCTTACTCGTCCATCGGCCAGGATCCGACCGATCCGTGGCTAACAGATAAGCACAAAGCACTGGCTCTGCGTGCCACCCAGGAATCGATCGTGCTGCTGAAAAACTCCGCCAGTCTCTTGCCTCTTAACAAAGGGGCATTGAGATCGATCGCAGTGATTGGTCCACGAGCAAATGAGGTATTACTCGACTGGTACAGTGGTACTCCGCCTTACATTATCTCGCCCCTGGAAGGAATCAGGAATGCCGTTGGCGAATCGGTTAAAGTGAGCTACGCCGCAAGCAACGATGGCGGCGCGGCTGTCAAGATTGCGGGCCAGTCCGACGTGGCCATCGTCCTTGTCGGCAACCACCCGAATGGAGGCTTTGACACCGTTTGGGCGAAAGTCTCAGTGCCGAGTGAAGGACGCGAAGCGGTAGATCGGCAGTCGATCACGTTGGAGCAGGAAGATCTGATCAAGGCTGTGTTTCAGGTTAACCCAAAGACAGTCGTCGTCCTCAAATCGAGCTTTCCGTACGCGATCAATTGGACGCAGGACCATGTGCCGGCGATCCTGCATATGTCGCTGAACAGCCAGGAAGAGGGTAGAGCCCTCGCAACGGTGCTCTTCGGCGACTACAATCCCGCCGGGCGTCTGGTCCAAACGTGGCCCAGATCTCTCGATCAATTGCCGCCGATGATGGACTACGACATACGTCGCGGCAGGACTTACATGTATTTTCGCGATAGGCCACTGTATCCGTTCGGCTACGGTCTGAGCTACACGACCTTTCAATATCGGGATCTGAAGACCAGCGCGTCTTCTCTTTCAAGCACGGGACGAATCGACTTCAGCTTCATTGTGAAGAATACCGGAAAGCGTGCCGGTGATGAAGTGGTCCAGTTGTACGTGAAGCATCTAAATTCTTCTGTTCACCGTCCGTTAAAAGAGCTGAAGGATTTCACGCGCATTCATCTGGCTCCGCAGGAAGAGAAAACTGTGAAGCTGTCTCTTCCTGCATCACGTCTTGCTTACTGGGACACGTACACAGACCGCTGGGTTGTCGAGAAGGACCGAATTGATCTTGCCGTCGGCGGATCGTCCATCGATGTGAGACTAAGAAAAACGATTCTGGTTCGATAAAAAGGAAAGCCTTGATCACCCTCGCTGTATGGTGTTTATTGGGGTAAAAATCACAGACAACAGAGAAGACTTGAATATTGCCGTTGAGTTGCTGAAGAATTGGTCCTGTTTCCAGCGTTCTACCTTCTTAAAAATGTAAGTACAGGCCGCTCGATGTTTGCTCTCTTTCGAACCTTTTGCGTGCACCTTTTGCCCGGTCGTGCAACAAAGGCATGGGTCCTCCTACTTTTGATGTTTGCATTGGCTGGTTCCGTCCGCGCAGAAGTGCGCTTGCCCGCCATCATAAGTGACAACATGGTCGTGCAACGGGGCGTAAAGGTTCGAATCTGGGGCAACGCTGATCCGCGCGAAAAGGTAACCGTCATCTTCGAAAAGACTTCATTGCACACGGTTGGTGATACGAACGGCCGCTGGGAGGTATGGCTGCCACCACTCAAGGCCGGTGGACCATTCGAGTTGAAAATTAAAGGCGCCAACGTTCTGACGGTCAAAAATATTTTGGTTGGCGAGGTGTGGCTCTGCTCCGGCCAATCCAATATGGAATGGCCCCTGGTCAACACGCTGGACGGTGCGGAAGCAGTCAAAGAAGCAAACTACCCGCAGATCAGGCTCTTCACAGCAGCCAAACAGACCTCCGCATCTCCGCTAACCGATCTGGAAGGACGTTGGGTCGTCACCACTCCCGACGAGGCCGCGCATTTCTCCGCAGTGGGCTACTTCTTCGGTCGTGAACTTCATCAGCAACTGCAAGTACCGGTCGGTCTCATCGACAGTTCATGGGGCGGAACACCGGCGGAAGCGTGGACCAGTTACGAAGCACTCGTTTCAGTACCCGCACTTAGACCAATCCTCGATCGATACCGAAGTAGTTTGAACGCGCTGCCGATAACAAAAGAAACTTATGTGCGCGCTCTCGCCCAGTGGGAGGAGAAAAACCTTCACGTCGATCCCGGAAATAAAGGTGAGGCGGAGGGGTATGCAGATCCAGCAACCTCGACAGCCGAGTGGCGCAAGATCGATCTGCCCGCGCAGATCGAAACTGCGGGACTGCTCATCGACGGAGCTATCTGGTTTCGGAGGGTAGTCGACGTACCCGAGTCCTGGTCTGGTAAAGACCTCGTCCTGAATCTGGCGCCTATTGATGATCACGATATTACGTATTTCAACGGGACAAAGATCGGCTCGACCGGGAGAGAGACACCAGACAGTTACATGGTCCCGCGGAGGTATGTAGTGCCGGGCTCCCTGGTCCATTCAGGACCAAACGTGATCGCTCTACGGGTATTCGATAGTGCAGGAGAGGGCGGCTTTAGTCGTGGAGGCGCAATGTCCATTCGACCAACCGGCAACGGCGTATCTGACGTGATTTCTCTTCGTGGTACGTGGGTCTACAAAGTCGAGCTGGCGCTCGAACCGAGGCGTCCGGATTGGAGTACACGGCCTGAAGCGGTAGGCGTAAGCAACCAAAACAATCCGAGCGTCCTTTACAATGCGATGATTGCGCCACTTGTTCCCTTCGCGATTCGGGGTGTCATTTGGTATCAGGGCGAGAGTAACGCGGGACGCGCTTTTCAATACCGCAGGCTCTTTCCCGCCATGATTCGCGACTGGCGAAAGGCCTGGCGACGGGACTTCCCATTCTACTTCGTACAGCTTCCGAACTGGTGTGAACGCAAAGCTGACCCCAGCGAGAGTGATTGGGCGGAACTGCGCGAAGCCCAGTTGATGACGTTACGTGAGCCAGAAACCGGAATGGCAGTGGCGATCGACATCGGCGACGAAAACGACCTCCATCCGCGTAACAAGCTGGACGTAGGCCGCAGGTTGGCGGCGTGGGCGCTCGCCAAAACGTATGGCCGAAGCGTGATCGTTTCAGGACCTCTTTTCGATCGTTTCAGCATTGAAGGTAACAAGGTGCTAATCAGGTTCAAACACGCTGCTGGACTCAAAACAATTGATGGTGGTCCAGTTAAAGGATTCGCGATCGCCGGAGCTGATCGACGATTTGTCTGGGCGGAGGCGCGTATTCAGGGCGATACGGTGATTGTATCGAATCCTTCAGTTCCAAGGCCGGTGGCCGTGCGTTACGGTTGGGCCGACAACCCGATCGTAAACCTCTCCAACAAATCAGGCTTGCCGGCGTCACCGTTTCGCACGGATGACTGGCCAGGAGTTACGGCAACAAAACGTTGAACTACCGCGAAATTATCGCGCGCAACGCGGTGGTATGAGCATTCCGAGGAACGAAGCCGTTCGAAGCAAGTCAGCGAAGACACCTCCTGCTGGCGTGCTTCCAGCCACATCGAGGAGTGTCCATGAGCTTTTGAGATAGCTGTGCAATTGTTGGGCTGACCAGAGGCCGGCCTTTAGTTTTTTTTCTATTTCACACAACAGGACCATCTATGTATCGTCTACGAAAGTTGAACGTGTGCGTGCTGGCGTTGGGACTAATCGCGTTGGTACTCTGCCTTCCAACAAAGGGCGGGACGGCGCCCGCGCAGGCTCAATCATACAAGGCCACGCTGGCGATCCGCTTGGACCAGCCCGGAGCAGTCATCAATCGCAACATTTACGGTCATTTCGCGGAACACCTCGGCCGCTTGATATACGAAGGCCTCTGGGTCGGAGAGGGGTCGCCGATCCCAAACACGCGTGGCCTGCGCAACGATGTGATCGCCGCCCTCAAAGAACTGCGAATCCCGGTCTTGCGCTGGCCAGGTGGATGCTTCGCTGACGAGTATCACTGGCGCGATGGCATTGGTCCACGCGACAAACGCCCACGCCGGCCGAACGCGAGCTGGGGCGGTGTGGACTCCAACGCGTTCGGAACGCACGAGTTTATGGACCTCTGCGAAACGTTGGGTGCCGATGCCTACGTCAATGGCAACGTTGGCACCGGAACGCCGCAGGAGATGATGGAGTGGATCGAGTACATGACGTCTGATTCCGACTCTGATCTCGCAAACCTACGCCGGCGGAATGGACGCGAAAAGCCGTGGAAGCTTCCATACTTCGGCGTGGGAAACGAAACGTGGGGTTGCGGCGGGCATATGCGGCCGGAGTATTACGCAGATGTGTATCGCCAGTACGCCACCTTCATCAAGAACCATTCTGGTAACCGCATCCAGAGACTAGCTGTCGGCTCTCATGACGACAACTACAACTGGACAGAAGTGCTGATGGCACAGGCCGCCAGGCACATGGAAGGCCTGTCGCTACACTACTACACGTTGCCAACGAGTGATTGGTCCAAGAAGGGTTCAGCGACACAGTTTGACGAAAAGGAGTGGCATTCGACGCTCGTCAGGACGTTGCGGATGGATGAGTTTATCCAGAAGCACAGCGCAATCATGGACAAGTACGATCCGCAGAAGCGCGTTGGCCTGATGGTGGACGAGTGGGGAACGTGGTATGACGCCGAGCCAGGTCGAGATATGGGTGCGCTCTACCAGCAGAGCACGCTGCGCGACGCTGTAGTTGCGGGTGTCAACCTAAACATCTTTCACAAATACGCCGATCGGGTGCGGATGGCCAACATCGCGCAGATGGTTAACGTTCTTCAGGCCATGGTGTTGACTGATAACGAGAAGATGGTGGTCACGCCGACATACCACGTGTTCAGGATGTACAGAGTGCATCAGGGAGCAACGATGATCCCTGTCGATGTTACTGCCCCGCAGTATAAGTTCGGCGATGCATCCTTTGTCGCTCTCAACGTCTCGGCTTCGCGCGACGATCAGGCACGCGTGCACTTATCGGTGGTAAATCTCGATCCAAACCGTGCCGCAGAGATCACGACCACGATTTCGGGAGGGGCGATTAGAACCACCACAGGCGAAATACTTACGGCTTCGGCCATGAATTCAATGAACATGTTCGATCGACCGAACACCGTCAAACCAGCACCCTACAGCGGCTACAAGCTTCAGGGATCGCAGTTGAGCTTGAAGATACCGGCGAAATCGGTCGTGGTTTTGGAGCTCCAGTGATTCGCATATTAGCCGAGAAGATCCTCGCGGCCTTACTCTTTGGGAGTGTGTTGTTTATCGCTCCTGTCCTTACGCCTGCACAGGTGCGCACACAGACCGCGCGGCCGCGCACAATCACTGTCGATTATCGCCGAGTCACCGGCCCGCGGGATTCATTCGTTCAGCTAGTCGTTGGCGCAGGCCGCGCTGCTGAAGGATTACGGGCGGACTGGCAGCGCGATCTTGCTTTGGTCCAACGTGAATGCGGGTTCCGCTATGTGCGTTTCCACGGTCTTCTTCAAGACGAATTGGGCGTCTACTCCGAAGACAGGCAGGGAAGGCTGATTTATAACTTCCAGTACATCGATGCCGTCTACGATGCTATCCTGAACGCCGGAATGCGGCCGTTCGTTGAGTTCGGATTCATGCCGCAAAGACTTGCTAGTGGTGAGAAGACTATCTTCTGGTGGAAGGGCAACGTCACGCCGCCTCGAGATTATGTCAAGTGGGAGGAGCTCATACGCGCTTTGGTCCGGCACTGGACCAACCGCTACGGACACGATGAAGTGCGTAGCTGGTACTTCGAAGTTTGGAACGAACCCAACTTAAAAGACGCCTTCTGGACGGGAGACGAGACGGAGTATTTCAAGCTGTACGACGTTACGGCTCGCGCCGTGAAGAGCGTCTCATCTGAATATCGTGTAGGTGGCCCCGCCACTGCGGGACGCGCTTGGGTTCCGGAGACGATCGAGCATGCGCGGACGGCAGGCGTCCCTCTCGATTTTATTACCACGCATGACTACGGCGTACGCGGTGGGGCTCTCGACGCCGAGGGCAATCAACAGCTTTTTCTCGACGCGTCGCTCGACGCCATCGTAGCGGGGGTGCGCGAGGTCCAGTCTCAGATTAAGCGATCGGCGATGCCAGACCTCCCCTTGCACTACACTGAATGGAGCACTTCGTACTCTCCGCGCGACCCCGTCCACGACGCTTACATTTCGGCGGCTTACATCGTCTCGAGGCTTAAAGGAATAAAAGGGCAGGCACAGTCCATGGCCTACTGGACCTTCACCGACATCTTCGAGGAAAACGGTCCCGTGCCGTCACCATTCCATGGCGGCTTCGGACTGATTAACTTTCAGGGCCTGCGTAAACCGTCGTTCTACGCGTATCAGTTTCTGAATCGATTGGGTAATGAGGAACTCCTTTCAACCGATGACGGGAGTTGGGCTACGCGGGGCGGCGGCAGCGTGCAGTTGTTGTTCTGGGACTACACTCCGCCACAGACGACCGAGAGCAATCAGGTTTACTTCAAACGTGACCTGGTTTCGAGGTCGGTACCTGACGTGCAAGTGGCGATGGCGGGACTGCCGCCTGGCCGTTATGCGATGGAGGTGCATCGAGTCGGGTACGGAGTGAACGACGTCTACACGGATTATCTTAAGATGGGTTCACCGGCATCGCTGACCCGCGAGCAGGTTAGTTTCCTGGCCCAGCGCAATGACGGCCGGCCAGTGTTGACGGAGCGCGTGCGGGTCGGCCAGACGGGCGTATTCCTGCGCAGTTTCCCAATGCGCGAGAACGACGTTTACCTCGTTACCTTGCGTTCGGTCCACGACTCGTTCCGGGTTCCCACAATTCGCGGACGCGCCCGTAAAAACCTGCGCGTCGATCGTCCGTGACCGCTATTCCCGATCGGAGGGAGTCCGTGCAGTGCATGAAGCGTAAGGTATCGTTGCTTTGAGTCGATCGTCCAGGCCGCGGACGTCTTATAAGAGGTTACGATAATGAAGCTAGCGTTAATAGTTTTCTCCGTCCTGACCACTCTCTCAATGTGGTTGGCTGCGCAAAAGACGCCGCTGGTCGTATGTCGCGGGAAGCCACTGCCGATCACGATATTGCCTGGTCCAAAAATGACGGCTGTCTCTCTGCCGCTTCGCTTTGGCGGAACCAGGCCGCCTCCGCTTCCCTGGATCAACAGTTTTCCTTCTAAAAATGCGTTTCGTTTGGTTATCCGGAATCGCGACGAATTCAGTGAGCTCTGGAGACGGTTCCTCGCTCCAATTCCACCGGACAAATGGGTACCACCAATGCCGGAAGTCGACTTCTCGAAAGAGATGGTTGTCGTTGCAGCCATGGGAGAAAAGCCGTCGTCGGGCTACTGGATTATTATTGACGGTGCTTGTGAGGTTGATGGTCACGTCGAAGTGTTCGTTAGTAGTGTCAATGGCGGATGTGGCTCGCAACTGGGGGTCGTGACGTCTCCCGCTGATGCGGTTCGGATACCTCAAACCGATTTGCCTGTGGTATTTCGCGAAACTCAGATCGCTTGTACCGAGTGGCACACACTATTCCAGAGCTCGAAAGAATTGAAAACCTGGAATGATTAGCGAGGCGAAAAAGACGATGATCACGGCATTGCTTGCTTTTTGTGATTCTTCCTACGTTGAATCGATCACGTGAACCTAGCTTAGACGCCCTCAGCCCTTTCATCTCCCCCGGCGCCATCTAAAACGTTTTAAGAGGAGCTTTGTTGGAATAATTAACCGATAGCTCCTAAACTGACTGAGGGAGTCTTCACCATGACCCTTGCGACTAATATCTGCTACGGCCTCGCGGTGGCTTTCTTCGGACCGTTCCGCAAGTTGGGATCGAGAACACCGGCAATAACCCGTTTTGATTCGAATAAGCAGTATTTTGCTGAGCGAGTCGCGGAGACGTCGGACTACCGGAAACTGTTTGCGCCGCACGTCTCGTTTGAGGATAAGACCGTTCTAGATCTCGGGTGCAATCGGGGCTACCTGCTGCACAGCTTTCGGCAGCATGAGCGGTTTACGGGAATCGGGGCAGACCTGGTGTCTTATTACCTGAAAGACGCGCGCCGCGATTACGGCGATCAGTTTCAGTTCATTCAAACAACGCCGACTACCATCCCTCTTCCCAATAGTTCGGTTGACGTCGTCTATACGATCGACACCATTGAGCACCTGAGCAAGCCGCGCGAGTTATTTGCAGAGGTCTACCGTGTGATGAGGCCGGGCGGTGTGTTCCTGGTCCACTTCAATCCGTGGCTCAACCCGCATGGCAGCCACCTGGACGACATCATTCCCTATCCGTGGGGGCATGTGTTCTTTTCGATGGATACACTTCTCGCTGCAGCGGCGAAGCTGTACGACTCACCGCATTACGAAACAGCCTGTTACTTCCTCGACGCAAACGGGAACAAGAAGCCGAACCCTTACCGGGATCGAGACCAGTGGGGCACCTATCTAAACTTCATGACGATCAGGCGCTTCAACCGATTGCTGAACGAGACGGACTTTAGGGTGAAACATCAGGAGAAGATTGGCTTCGGCGGAAAGACGTTCAAGCTCAGTCGAGTTACGCGCGGTCTGACTCATGTGCCGGTGCTAGATGAGTTCTTTACGAGCGTTCTATTCACCGTGTTAGCGAAACCGAAGTGAGTCACGTGTCGTCCATCACCGGCTGCAATTATCGATCGCGGCGTCTGAGATGTGTCGTCAAGCAAACTCAAGTGGTCACGCCGTGTTCAGCGTGTGGTGTTCTGTCGCCGGCGCTGCTCACTCGTCTTCATCAATTCATTCATGTCCGCCGCTGGCCTGATCTCGAAAATGTTGCCATACGTCAGAGCCGGATGCCGGCCGATGAGCTGAACAGCATGATTCATGTCCCTCGCCTCAAGGACGAGAATGCCGCCGAGTTGTTCTTTGGTTTCGGCATACGGTCCGTCGGTCGTTGCCACCTTGCCGTTCTTCCAATACAGCGTTAGGGCGGTCTCCGGCCCCTGAAGCGCTTCTCCACCAGCCCAGTGACCGCTGGTGCGAAGATGGTCGTCATATTCAAGGCATGTATCGAACATGGCGTTTCGCTCGCTCTCAGTCATGCCATCGAATTTGCCTTTGTCGTAGTAGCCAAAGCAGAGGTATTTCACTTTTCGTTTTCTCCCCTTCCGGGTGGGAGCCAGCGGCGTAGCTTCGCGCTGGCTCGTTCATCCCATGGTCAAGAAGTGCCTATTCCGAAGCGCGGTGGACCGCCTATTCCGTTGCTGCATTCGGGTCCGGGAAGAATAGAAGTTCCCGCACCTCACCGGCGAAGCGGCAGGCTACGGTGCCCTTGCGCGCCCACGCGAGGACCTCATCCATATCCGCGGCTTCTAGTATCCAAAAACCGCCTATGTGCTCCTTGGTCTCCAGATACGGACCGTCGCTGATAAGCACTTCCCCATTGGGCTGTACTCGCAGCGACTTTGCGCTGCCGGGAGGAGTGATACCGCAGGCGAACTTTCTCGCGCCGGCAGCGATCATTTCCCGGTTGAGCGCATGAATTTCCTCAATCATCTGTTCAGTTACGGTAGACGGGTCGAAATCGTCGGGTTGGTAGCCAGCAACCAGGTACTGTGGCATGAATCTTCTCCTTTGTATTCTGCGGTTTTGTTCTGATGACTCGTTTCCCGTTCATTCAGGAGCCGTAGCTCATCGTTCTTTGTCCTATAGTCGTTGGAAAGACGGAAAATCGACAGCTACTCAAGAAAAAATTTCTATTTCAACTGGCTTTGCACGAAAAGTGTTTTATACAACTATTTGCTTCTGCTCGAATCCCGACCAAGGTCTATTCTTAGCTACTTCTCGTGCAAAGCCATTTCAACTAAATCAATTGGCGAATCCGCTTTTGCAGGAATCGCCGCTCCGGTTCCTGTTGGGTCAACGCCAGAGCCTTTTCATACGCGGACCGAGCCTCAGCTGTTCTGCCGAGCCGGCGGTACATATCGGCACGGGCTGAATGTGCCAGGTAATAATTTGCCAATTCACCATGGTCCATCAACGCGTCGATAAGCGTCAGACCAGCCTCTGGACCATCGCGCATTGCAATTGCCACGGCACGATTTAGCTGTACAACCGGCGAAGGGTGAATTCGCAGTAATTGGTCGTAAAGTGCAACAACCTGCCGCCAGTCGGTCACAGCGGCCGATTCCGCCTTCGCATGAACGGCCGCGATCGCAGCCTGCAGTGTGTAAGGGCCGAAGCGGCGGGACTTCAGGGCTTTCTCCAACAATGCCACTCCCTCAGCGATCTGCTCTGCGTTCCAGAGCGAGCGATCCTGATTCTCCAGCAAAATCAGCTCTCCGGCCGGAGAAGTTCTCGCGGCGTGACGGGATTCATGTAGCAACATCAGGGAGAGCAGCCCAACAACTTCCGGCTCAGGCTGGAGTTCGGTCAGCAACCGGCCCAGTCGAATCGCCTCGCCGGTTAGCTCGGACCGCGTTACATTCGCTCCCGCCGCCGCCGAATAACCCTCGTTGAAGACGAGGTAGATGACATGAAGCACCGCGCCCAGCCGATCCGGCAATTCCTCCGGCGTAGGCACTTCGTACGGAATCGGTGTCTCGCGAATCTTTGTCTTGGCGCGCACAATGCGTTGCGCGAGTGTACGCGGAGTTATGAGGAAGGCTTTTGCTATCTCCTCGGTTGTCAGCCCGCACACCTCGCGCAAAGTGAGCGCAACCCGCGCTTCCGGGGGTAGCAATGGATGACAGCAGGTAAAAATCAGGCGGAGCCGATCGTCCTCGAGGCTGTCCTCTTCCTTGGACCGTGCCGCTGCATTGGATTCTGCGAGCGAACTCAATTGCGCTTCGAGATGTCGTATGAGCTCGTCTTGAGACGCATCAAATCTTGCCCGTCGCCGCAAACTATCAATGGCTTTGAATCGGGCCGTCGAAATCAACCATGGGCGCGGGTTATTGGGTACTCCACTCCTCGGCCACAGGCTCAGCGCAGCCGCAAAGCCTTCGTGCATCGCCTCCTCGGCAAGATCAAAATCACCAAGCAAGCGGATCAGAGTTGCCAGGATTCGTCCCGAATCCACGCGATAAAGGGAGTCAAGCAATTCGCGTATCTGCTCATTGGTACGCTCGGACATGATGACGACCGTAGCAAACCAGCTACCGCCGAATCAATTTGGGCAAACGACGAATCTGGACAAAGTGCCCCATCGTGATTCTGTTTTCAAAACAAGACTCGCCACCTAAGGGTAGTGCCCTATTTTTGGAAATCTTCTCTGATGTTATGAAGCAAGCGGGTGCCGCCTTAGTTTACCCGTAAGTGGTTTAGACTGACGGTTGACATGAAACTGAAAGGAGACACCCGCTATGGGAGACATTATATATTGCGGCGTCGACTTTC
>Ga0209486_10000059_pt1 | contig 54081 bp, 53 predicted proteins | sample NCCompost_FD_187518 | JGI IMG/M metagenome (GOLD analysis project Ga0209486, IMG submission 187518) | Agricultural soil microbial communities from Utah to study Nitrogen management - NC Compost (SPAdes) (version 2) | ecosystem: Environmental > Terrestrial > Soil > Agricultural land | place...
GTCAGGAGACAAACCTGCCCTCGCATCTCAAGTTGAATCGTTTCGTAACTCATTTACCCTGGTTTTAGAGCGTTCCTCTCCCGTCACTCGCGTTAGAGAGATACCGCGTTGGAAAACTTACTAGTCCGCATTGTCTTGAGTCCGATGCCGCAGGCACGAGGCGGCATCAACTCATTTCAGGTCCGTTGCGTCGCGCGATTCGCGCTGAAGCAGTCGCTGCATAAGACTGGCCTGCCCGACGAAGGCTTGAAGGGCACGGAGTCGGACTTGCCGCATTGGTCGCACGTGATTTCGAATCGTTGACGCTCACCTGTTTGTCCTCTTCCGCCACCGAAGTTGGCCCGTCGCGCGTCGCGGCATGGCTTACAACGTTTTGGATGAGTCAGATTACGTTCCCTGTAATACTCCTGTTCGCGTTCCGTAAATGTGAACGGAGAGTTGCACTCCGAACACGTTATCTCGAGGTCTGGCATCGCGGTTTCTCCACGAGAGCGGAATCGAGGAACTCCACTCTCTTTGCTCTTCGGAGCGCTGGCGTCGCGTTTCTTTCATCCACGAAGTTATGGTGCGAAAGCCCTGTTTCTCAAACACTACGCCGAAAAGCTTCGCGTCCCGACGGTTAGTTGCCGCGAGTGTACTCCAGCGAATAGCCGTATTCAATTGTTTTATGTGGCGGAATCTCGTCAGGAAATATTTGATGTGTGGCGCAAACGCAACACCGCTCTCCTGTATATACGTTATATACTCACTTCTCTCTCGGCATGTTGGTTGCTCACTTTATAACCGCAGCATGGATCATCTGACGTAAGGCGCCCGACTTTTGATTAAACAGACCACACTCGGCTCTCCAGTCGAAACTCACGGCATAGGACTACACACAGCCGTTCCGGTCCATATTCGTCTCGTTCCCGCGCCTCCCGATACCGGTTATGTTTTCCGTCGTACAGACCTCGGTGGTTTTGAAATTCCAGCGACCGTCGAATCAGTAGCTCATTGTGGTTACGCAACCACGTTGATGCGCACCGGCGTCATGCTGTCTACAGTTGAGCACCTACTCGCGGCACTTCGTGGCCTCGGCGTCGATAACGTTTTCATCGAAGTCGACAATCTCGAGATTCCGATCATGGACGGCTCGGCTGAAAACTTCGCTGAGATCATCGAGCGCGCCAGGATCGTCGAACAACCACTGGCGCGTCGCGCGCTGCTCATTCGCGAACGGGTTTCGTTCGAACAGGGCAATCGACGCATTAGCGTCGAACCTGCGGACACTTATCAGATCGACTGCCTGATTGACTTCTCTCACCCGCTGATCGGCGTCCAGAGTTTGTCTGTGGAACTGAGCGACGGCGCTTTCGGTCGCGAGATCGCGGCGGCGCGCACATTTGGTTTTACGGAAGAGATCGAAGCGCTACGACGGGCGAATCTGATTCGCGGTGGGTCACTCGACAATGCAATTGTGTTAACGCCGGACGGAATGTTGAATCAGACCGGCTTACGCTTTCGCGACGAGTTTGTGCGTCACAAGATCCTCGACATCGTCGGCGACCTCGCATTACTCGGAATGCCGATCATGGGTAAGGTCGTGGCCGAACGAAGTGGTCACATCATGCATGCCGGTTTGATGTCGAAACTTCTGCGCGTTCGCTCGGCGTGGGACATTGTGGATATGCCTACGCCAAACGGTGGGTAGATGGAAGAAAGAAATCATTGGTCATATATCATTTGACATTTCTCATTTGTCATTTATCCGGGCCCAGATCGTGCCGTTCTGAGAGACGCTGCAAAGATTCTGCATAGGTCACCGTTCTCTTGAACGATGTCCATTAACAACTCTGTCTTCAATAATCGACTCCGTTCTATTATCCGCAGCCAAATTGAAGTCTCATTCAGTTCTTTAAGAACGACTCGAATTTTGTGCACGAAATCAGCGCGACTTTCGGCGCCTCTGGCCTCGCCATAATTTGGTGCAGGAGAAGTGCCCGAACTTAGAATCTGTCCGGCAATGTGCTTACCGGCGGCTGTCCGAGGCAAAGATACGGAAAGCTTTATTATTCGAACCGCAAAGTTGATGAGCCGTTCTTCAAGTTCATCCGCGACGGATGCACAATTTGATGGCGCTTTGTTCATTAGTGAGGTTGCGCTCCGATTCACGTATTTCGCAACACGATACGCTGGGGCCGGATAAATGACAAATGAGAAATGTCAAATGATATATGACCAATGATTTCTTTCTTCCGGTCTAAAGTCCGCTGCGCACGATGTCGTGAACTCTGATCAATCCCACACACATCTGATCCTCATCTACCACTGGTAAAACCGAAATTTGTGAAGGTCGATCTTCCATCAAACGCAACGCGTCGAAGGCGAGCAGGTGGGGCGTCGCAACTGTTGGCTGGCGCGTCATGAAGTCGTCGCAGGTGAGTTTTGCTAGTGCGTCGTGACTCGTGCGCTCGATCGCCCGCCGGAGATCGCCGTCGGTAATGATTCCCGCGAGGCGCCCGTACGGATCGACAACGCACACAGCGCCGAGTCCTCCCTTGCTGATTGCGCGTACAACTTCGACCCATGAAGATCCGGTGGCAATCGTCGGGTTCTCGCCGTTGCGATGCATCAGGTCGGCGACGCGCAAGGTGAGTCGTTTTCCTAAACGACCCGCAGGATGATTGACGGCGAAGTCGTCGGTGGTGAGTCCTTTGACTTTCATTACGGTCATTGCCAGCGCGTCGCCGATTGCAAGAGCAACCGTTGTGCTTGTCGTTGGCGCAAGATTCAAAGGACAGGCCTCCTGATCGACTGATGCATCGAGCACTGCGTCTGCCCGACGCGCGAGTGTCGAATTGAGGTTGCCGACGATGGCGATGATCGCGACTTCGCGGTTCTTCAAATACGGCAACATGCCAACGATCTCATCAGTCTCGCCGCTGTTGCTAAGTACGATCACGACGTCGTCCGGTTGGACAATCCCGAGTCCGCCGTGCAGTGCGTCGGACGGGTGAAGGTAAAGCGCGGCAGTGCCCGTGCTGGTCATCGTTGCCGCGATCTTTTGTCCGATTATTCCCGACTTTCCGACTCCCAGGATTACGACATTACCCTTGCAGGCGGCGATCAGATCGACCACGCGCTCCACTTGCGCCGGGTCGAGGCGGGTCGCTGTTTGCGCGATCGCATTCGATTCGATTCGAAGCAACTCCTGTACGTCTGACAAGTGGCTATTCGTCATTTGCGGCCTTTGATATACGAGTCGGCTCGCATTTGGCAAGTCGAGCGCTCGTAAGTTATAGTCCGGCCTCGTTTAGATTACGTTCAGATTGTAGTCAGGAGCGACATGGGATTCAGCCTGCTTCCTAAAGAAGAGCAGTATTTCGACCTGTTCACGCAAATGACTCTTTACATCTCCTCGGCTGCCCGCGAGCTGAAGGAGATGCTGTCTGACAACCAGGCCGATTACAAGGAGTACGCGCAGCGCATCAAGGGGCTGGAGCATGCCTGTGATGAGCTGACCCACACGATTTCAACCCGGCTGAACAAGTCGTTCATCACGCCTTTCGATCGTGAAGACATTTACACGATGTCCACCGCGCTTGACGACATCGTAGACCTGATCGACGATGCGGCGCGAGCGATCATCATTTTTGACGTCAAGGAGATTAACGAGTACGCCCGCGACTTCGCGAATGTGATCGAGCGCATGGCGGATCAGTTGAAAGAGATCGTTTCGACGTTGCAGCGTCCGCGAAACATCACGCAGCGACTGGTGGAGATTCACCGACTGGAAAATGAGGGCGACGACATTTATCACGCCGCCATCGCCGAGCTCTTTCACGATCCGCCGGATGCGTTGACCGTGATCAAGTGGAAAGAGATTTACGAGAAGTTGGAAGCGGCGGTCGATCGTTGCGAGAACGTCGCGAACATCATCGAGAGCGTCATCATTAAACATACCTAAAATCTGTGGTTTTCTTTTCGAACCCACTTGCCTATGACTGCAACTCTGGCTTTCATCATCATCCTCGTCTTTCTCGCACTCGTCTTCGATTACATCAACGGATTTCACGACGCCGCGAACTCGATCGCCACCGTTGTCTCAACCCGGGTGTTGTCACCGGGCATGGCTGTGGTGTGGGCCGCCTTTTTTAACTTCATCGCCTTCGCCGTCTTCGGAACGCGCGTGGCCAAGTCGATCGGTGACGGCGTGCGCATGGACGTGATCAGTCCTGAGCTTCGGCTTTACGTTCTGCTCGCGGCGCTGTTAGGGGCGATCCTCTGGAACCTGATTACGTGGTATCTGGGCCTGCCCACGTCGAGCTCGCACGCGCTGCTCGGCGGGTACGCCGGCGCCGGCATCGCAGCGCACGGCGGCATCAGCGGGCTGCTAAAAACGGATGTCTGGGTTCGTACGCTGAAGTTCATCGTGCTGTCGCCGATGATCGGCATGCTGCTAGGTTTCACGCTGATGGTCCTGGTCTTCTGGATCTTTCGGCGCTCTTCAGCAACGAAGGTGGACAAGATCTTTCGTCGCGGTCAACTCTTCTCGGCCGCCGCGTTTTCGCTGGGCCACGGTGGGAACGACGCGCAAAAGACAATGGGCATCATAACAGCAGTGCTGACAGCCGGCGGCGTTTGGGGCCTGGCATATGGACCAAACGGAACCCTGCCACCGATTCCGGTATCCGTTGTGTTGGCAGCGCATGCGGCGATCGCTTTAGGCACACTATCAGGCGGCTGGCGCATCGTCCACACGATGGGAACCCGCATCACTAAACTCAAACCCGTGGGCGGCTTTTGTGCTGAAAGCGCAGCCGCGCTCACGCTCGCGTACGTAACCATCACAGGGACCCCCGTCTCAACAACGCACACAATCACCGGATCAATCGTCGGAGTCGGCGCCACTCGTCGGCTTTCGGCGGTGAAGTGGGGCGTCGCGGGCCGCATCGTTTGGGCGTGGATTCTCACGATTCCCGCCGCCGCCTTCATGGCCGCATTGTCTTTCTGGATCGTTTCGGCCATTCATCGGCTAACGAGCTAGCAGGGCCCTGTAGTAGACTCGCCAATAAATTCAACGTCGTCGAATCATCGATTCGACTGCTGCATCCGAATGCCGACTCTCACCAAAGACTTGATTGCCGTTGCTTTTGGCAGCTGTCCAACGGATGAGGCTACGTTAAAGCAATTGGCCACAATGTTTGATCGGATCGCGATTCCACCGCTTGCATTCCTGAACAACAACACTTTCGAGACTACGGAGTGGAAGAAAACTCGAGCCTGGCTCGTCGGGGCGGGCATTTTATTCGAGCATGACATCAAGAAGTCGCCCTCTTCCGATGCTCAGCACCTTCGGGGGTACGTCGAGGTAATTCGTGACGACGCTAACTTCTTACTAGAACCACAGGGGTTCAGCATGGAAGAGTTCCAAGCTGCCCAGGACGATGACGATAAAATCGCAGATCTAAAGAAACGTTCGGCTCAGACCGTCCCACCGTCAACGTTTGATTTGATGGATCCGGAGAAACTTGCTGAGACTATTCAGCGCATATCGACAAACACAACGCGACTTCTAACGCTCCAACTCAGAAATACTCTGGACATTGATGCTTACTCCATCATCTCTGGAGAGCTTAGCTCGCTGGACCAGGAGGACGGCCGCTCCACCACACACCATGACGTTTTGAAGGTCGTACTTTCACTACCCGTTCCGGATCAGGATGTTGCGTGGCAACACATAATCCAGTATCGAAACGATCTCGACTCGCAAAATAAGTTTCGCATGCTGAAAGACTGCATGAGTGACATTGCTCGCGGCTTGCTTACGCCACCGCAAATTGAAGAGACGCTGGAGTATCTCGTTAACCGCTACCGTCAGCAGATGGAACTTCATGGAGTGACCACGAACTTGAAGAAGATGGAAGCGTTCGTTGTTTCAACAGCAGATGCTTTGGCGAAATATGAAGCGCATCAGTGGAGTTCGGTGTCGCAGTCAACATTCCGACTCGAACCTCGTAAACTTGGCTTGTTGGAAGGTGAGTCGACAACGCCGGGTAGCGAAGTAGCGTATGTGATCGAGGCGGGTTCAATGTTTAATTGATAGGGACCGTCCACGCGCCGTCAAGCGCCGTTTGACGCGTCTAATCGGCTTGCGTTAGATTCGCTTTGAAGTGGAACTCACGCCCGCGTAGCTCAGTGGATTAGAGCGTTCGCCTCCGGAGCGAAAGGTCGCAGGTTCGACCCCTGCCGCGGGTACCATTTTCTTACTCGCCTTATGTTCACACACAAGTTATATGACGCCATATAACAGCTCAGTGTGTGATTTGTATCTGCACTGGTTTGGGGCTGCCTTGGAGTTGCACCGGCAATTGGGGCGCACAACAGATTTTGTTCAAGCGCCGCGAGTCTTGCTCCATAAGGCTATCCTTTGCGAGCCACTCGCGGACGTCGCGCAGCACCTTCGCCGCGCTCTCATCCTTGGGCGTCGCAAGACGGTAGTGCATCCAGACACCTTCCCGTCGCGCAGCAACGATCCCGGCTCGCCGTAGGTACGCCAAATGGCGGCTGATCTTCGGTTGGTTTGTGTTCAGTATCTCAACGAAGAAACAAACACAAACTTCCTGGTCTCCGATCAGGTTAATGATCCGCAGTCGCGTGGGGTCCGCCAACGCCCGGAAAAACAACTCACGATCAAACGGCTTTTCTGTCCTCTTCATAACGACCGCGATAATAGCATAGATATGCGGCTTGACATATATCCGTGATGGGTGCATACTGCGCCTCGAATATGCGTTTGGGCATATATATGAGGATTTTCTAGATAAGGAGATAGTTTGACATGCAAAACGAGCAAAAACCGGTTCAGACGCTAAAAGCGCACCTGGCCTTGAACGTCAAAGACTTTCACACAAGCCTCGAGTTCTACAAAAAACTTTTGGGCATCGAACCGAGCAAGATTCGAACGGGTTACGCAAAATTCGACGTGCAGAATCCGCCATTGAATCTGACGCTAAATCAGAGCACCTTTAACGAACGTGGAGCACTCTCGCATTTGGGAATCCAGGTCGCATCGACGGAGGACGTTTCAGCCGTTCGCGAAAGATGGATCGAGTCAGGTCTCTTGACTCGCGACGAAATGCAAACCAACTGCTGTTATGCACTTCAAGACAAAACCTGGGTGCGCGATCCGGACGGCAACGAGTGGGAAGTGTTCGTCGTGCTTCAGGATAATCTTCCGGAATCTGCGCCTTGTGAGTGCGGGACAAAGCTGGAGGAGACGGTAAGCGCAGCCGAAACCGTTAAGGCTGAGAGCGCGACGTCGTGCTGTGCGCCGACACCAATTGGAGTCACGAATGCGTCAGCCGTTAAAGAAACGGTTTGCTGCTGAAGCGTTCGGCACATTTTTCCTGCTGGCCGCGGTTAGTCGGGTCCGGCATCATGGCTGAAGGCCTCGCACAGGGAAACACAGCCTTGACCTGCTCGCCAACACTGCGGCCACTGGAGCTGCTTTCGTTGCGTTGATTTTTGGTTTTGCCCTTTTGTCGGGCGCGCATTTTAATCCAATCGTGACGCTGTCTTTCGCGTGGCAATTCGGTTTTCCAGTGGATCAAGGTAGAAATTGTTGGTGAAGAATTATGAACTGCGAAAAGATCACCATAACTGACGCATCGCCCGACGACTTAAGCGACATTTTAACTTTACTAAACGAGGTTCAGTTGCCGCACGATGGCGTCGCTGAACATATCAATCGCTTTTTCGTCGTGAAAGATGAGTCGTCGCGGGTTGTCGCGACGATCGGACTGGAGCGGCACGGTAATATCGCCCTGCTCAGATCGGCCGCCGTCGCACCGGACTATCAACATTGTGGACTTGGCTCTCGCTTGACCACGCACCTCCTGGAGCGCGCGACAAACGATGGCATCGAACGAGTCGTACTGTTGACCACAACCGCAAAGGATTTCTTTGCACGACGTTTTGGTTTTTGCGAAACCTCACGCGCTACCTACGAGAACGACTTGGCCGATTCCTCAGAATGGAATCTGCCCCGATGTTCGAGCGCTGTGTGTATGAGTCTCGATCTAAAAACGACCACTGGAACCACGGATAAACAATAGCAGACAAAGGTGGTCTCTTAACTTCCTCTCGGCGTCCCTCGGCGGTCCTCCGCGTCTCTGCGTTGATCTGGTCTTACGCTTCTTTTACCGCTGAGTCGCCGAGGACCGCCGAGGGACGCCGAGAATGTGGCAAACTCAGACACTAGCAGACGACACTCACATTGACACCGTCGCAGCTTTGGCCTAATTTCCGAGCCATGCCATTGTCACGCCCTTCCTCCATTGGCTTACTCGTCGTGTTTCTACTCGGAGTCGCCACGACGGTCGCAGCCCAGTGCACGAAGAAAATTGCCGAAATCCCCGCGGCCCCCGAACTGCTCGGTTTTCGGCTGGGAATGACCAAAGAAGAGATTAAAGCCCACGTCCCGCAAACAAAGTTTGGACGCACTGACCATTTCGGCGTCGCCAAGACGACGATCAACCCCTACTTCGATCCGAAAATCGATAAGGCGAAGTTTGAAGGTGTGCGCAGTATTTCACTCGACCTCCTGGACCAGAAACTTACGTCGCTTTGGATCGGCTATGACGAAAACTTTAAAGCCAAAACCGTAGAAGAGTTCGTGAAACTGATCACTCAGTCGTTGCACTTGCCCGCGAACTGGAGTTCTTTTCGGTATCGTGGCCAACAAATGCGCTGCGCCGATTTCCAGTTGACTGTGACTATGGTTGCGGGTGGACCAAGCTTGCGGATGCTTGATGTTGCGGCGGAAGAGACAGTCGCGATGCGGCGGCAACAAAAAGAAGAGCAGGACGCGATGGTCGAATCAGGCGCCACGACGGCGGAACCGCCTCAAGAACCGGAGATCATTGCCGACAAGAAATCCCGGAATTATTACCTCGCCACCTGTCGCCCAGAGAAAGAGATCACCGAAGCAAACAAGGTCGTTTTCAAGACCACGGACGAAGCCGAAAAAGCGGGATTCAAATTGGCGAAAAACTGCCACTGAGATGATTGCCAATCGGCATAACTAGAGGAGGCAAACGTGTTCAAGGAATTCAAAGAATTCATTGCTCGCGGAAACGTTGTCGACCTGGCTGTTGCAGTTATTATTGGCGCGGCATTCGGCAGGATCATTATGTCGCTCGTAGAGGGCGTAATCATGCCGCCACTCGGCCTGTTACTCGGCAAGGTGGATTTCTCGAATCTGTTCATCGACATCTCGGGCCAACGACCGGAGTCGCTCGCCGAGGCGCAGTTAAAAGGGCTTCCGGTCATTGCCTACGGAAGGTTGATCAACGACGTGGTCACCTTTCTGATCATCGCGTGGGTCGTTTTCATGATTGTCAAAGCGGTCAACCGGCTTCGAGCCGAACCACCGCCGCCACCGAACACGAAGGATTGTCCGTACTGTCTGACAGCGATTCCGCTCGCGGCCACTCGCTGCTCCGCATGCACATCGGAAGTACTCGTACCCGCAGGCTGAAAGATAAATGTACTGATGCGTGAGTGCCCTCGCTGCGAAGTCTGCTATGAAGACGATGTGGCCACGTGTCCGCAAGACGAAGCGGGCACGAAACAGACATTGCCTGGCGGCCGTCTACTCAACTCGCGTTATCTACTCGAAAAACGACTGGGCCGCGGTGCGATGGGCCAGGTTTATCTCGCCCGCGATCAAAACCTGCTCACCCGCCGCGTCGCGGTCAAGACTGTTCGTCCCGACATCCTAAGCGACGAAGATCTTCAGGAAGGCGAAGCGATCGCCCGTTTTGAGCGGGAGGCTCGGTCCGCTGCGTCGATTCGTCATCCAAACGTGGTGGACGTAACTGACTTTGGTAAGAGTCCGGATGGCGTGTTCTTTCTCGTGATGGAATACGTCGAAGGCGAATCGCTCTATCACTTGCTACGTCGCGAAGGCACTGTAACGCCGCAAAGGGCGGCCGCGATCATGCGACAGGTTGTCGCCGGCGTCGAGGCCGCGCACGACGAAGGAATTCTGCATCGCGATTTGAAGCCTGCAAACATCTTTCTCATGCAACAAAAACGGAAGACGGGCAGCGACGATGGATTCGTGAAAGTCGGTGACTTTGGTCTTGCGAAGATCGTGAATGCTGATCGTTCCGATGTTACCTCCGCGAGTGGACCGGCCTCACGTGGAATTATCGGCACTCCGGAGTATATGGCCCCCGAGCAGATGCAACCGGAGTCCGCGCTCGATGCTCGCGCGGACATCTATGCGCTCGGAACGATCGTGTATCACATGCTCGGCGGACGTCCTCCCTTCACCGGCAACATCACACAACTGATCGCCCAAAAACTGACACAAATTCCGCCGCTCTTATCGAGCTTGCGTTCAGACTTGAGCGAGGAGATCGAGGCGACGGTCATGAAGGCGCTTGCAGTGGAGCCTTCCGATCGTCCCGCGAGTGCGACAGAGTGGTTTGACACCTTTGCGGCCGCTGTCGCTGCCGACGCTGGACCCACAGCGAAACGCGGCGATTCGCGACTCGTGATCATGGCCCCGTCCGGATCCGAGGTTTACGTGGACGATGAACGCTATGGTAGCGTGGGCCGATCGGGACGCGTGATACTGTCGTCCATTGCGCCAGGACAACACGTGCTACGTGTTTCGAAGTTAGGTGAGCCTGACGACGAGCGCGTGATTGAAATCCGCAGCGACGTGGCCGAACAGATCATCGAGGCGCAACTGAAAATCGGCGTCTCGAGTAATCAACTGACCCCGTCGCGCGGCGGCAGCCTCGACAGCAGAAGCGGTGGAAACTCCACGACGCTCCTCGTCGTAATGTGCACCAAGTGCCATTCGCGTTTCGCAGAAGGAGTGAAATTTTGTGGCCGGTGCGGAAACACGATGTTTCAACCAGTGACCGGCGAACTACCGCCGCCGCAAACAACTACCGCCGTGCCAGTGACGCCGCCGTCGCCCGTAGCGCCGGGCGGAGTTACCTGCCAGCGGTGCGGACAGACCTATGCACCAGGTATCAGGTTTTGTGGTCGATGCGGTATTCCGATCGGAGCGTCAGCGCTCGACTGGCGCCAGCCCAAACCCGTGGAAGTGTTTTGCCTGAGTTGCGGTTCGAGCTATCCGGCGGGAACAAAGTTCTGCGGCCGCTGCGGCAAAGCGATTCGCTCTTGAGAGAGTTTCAACTTTCCTTTAATCTTTGCGCCTGACAACATGAAGCGCTGCCCCACTTGCAACCGTACGTATGCCGATCTTTCCCTGAACTTTTGTTTGGATGACGGCACGCCGCTCACGAGCGGCGCGGCTCCCACGACAGATCTCAACGCGACGATCAGATATCCGCCGCAGCGCGACACGTCGGAACCGCCTCCAACTGAGATTTACCGGCCCGCACCAACGGCAGCACCACCGCCGCCACCACAGCCCACATCGCCGCCACCGTCACAGCCTCCGCCTCCACACTGGACGCCCTTGCCCGCGCAACCGGCGAAGAAGTCACGAGCAATCTGGTGGATACTCGGCGGGCTTGCCGCCGTACTGGTGATTGGTGTTGGTCTGGTCGTCATGATCATCGCGCTCACGAGTCTCGGATCCAATACAAACAGCAACAGAGCCAACGCAAACACGCGTGACCCTAATCGCAATGCCAACATTTCGGCGAACGCAAATGTGAACGCGAATGCGAATGCGAACACCAACGCGAACGCAAACGTGGGTCCGCCGCCGATGTTGACCGATGATTTCAGTCAGCAGAAGTGGGGCACCGGGACTTCGGAATTCGGCAGGATCTGGTATGCGGACGACGAGTATCACATGGTTTCAAAGGAACGAACGTTTGTTGCGATGTACGCTCCGTCTAACGACTACAGCACTGAGAACGCCACAGTACGCGTCACGGCTCGCAGCGTGAGCGGCAGCACGCCGTCTTCCGGTTTCGGCTTGATGGTCCACTGCTTGCAGTCGCGCGCGGGTCAACTCGAAGACTACGCCCTGCTGATCTACCCAACTGTTGAGCCGGGGTATGAAATCATCATGCACAAAGCCGGCAATCAGTCGACTCTGGTCGAACGAACACCATCGGATGCGATCAAGTCGGGCTCGGAGGACAACAAGTTAGAGGTCAGAATAAAGGGCAATCAGTTGGCGTTCTATGCAAACGGGCAGCTCTTGAGAACGATCACCGATCGCGAGAGCTACCGGCGCGGGCGCGTCGGCTTTTATACCAGCGACGTGTTTGAGGTAGCCTTTGACGATCTCGAAATCGAACGCACTCCGTAAACTTGGTTTAAATCCATCGTTTTCATGCGAGTCAGCCTCAAAGTCACTGCCGGTCCATACGAGGGCCGGATCTTTTCATTCACCCAGCACGACAGCTTCCTGATCGGCCGAAATCCGGAAGCGCATCTCTGCCTGCCCGACGATCGCTATTTCTCGCGTAACCACTGCCTGCTTGAGATCAACCCGCCGCGTGCTTTCGTCCGCGACCTTCGCTCAACAAATGGGACATATCTCAACGGTAAACGAGTCAACGATGCGTTTCTGAAGGACGGCGATCTGATCCAGTGCGGCGAGACGATCCTGTTGGTAGAAGTAAGCGCGGCTTCATCCACGGATCTTTGCGAGACAACTCAGGACGCAATCCCGACACGTCCGGTGCTTGTGATGGTCGAATGTCTCAACTGCGGCCGGCGCGAGCAGGCCGAAGCTGCGACGCCTGACGAGCGTCTAACGTTTCTATGTGAAGAGTGCCGGATCGAGATGAGACGATCGCCACAAGCGATACCGGGTTACGACACTGTCAAACTACTCGGACGCGGCGGCATGGGATGTGTGATGTTGGGCCGCGAACAAAAGACCGGTCGCGCGGTCGCGATCAAAACGTTACTGCCCGAATTCGCGGTCAGCGAGAAAGCGATGAAACGCTTCATGCGCGAGATCGACGTCGCCGCCGCGTTAAAACATCAGAACATTGTCGAGTTCGTCGATCGCGGCACGCATAATGGCGTCGTCTATCTCGTGACGGAGTTCATCGAAGGCGCCGACGCTTCGCGACTGGCGGAAATGAACGGGGGTTATCTCGCTTACCCGGAAGGCATCACGATTATTTCCCAGGCACTCGATGCCCTGGCGTTCGCCCATCAGCAAGGCTACATTCATCGCGACTTCAAAGATCAGAACATACTCGTCTCGGGCCGCTCGGCGAATCTCGTCGCTAAATTGACCGACTTCGGACTTGCTAAAAGCTTCACGCATTCCGGCATGAGCGGTGTAACTATGGCGGGTGAAATGGCCGGCACTCTGGCGTACATGCCGCCCGAACAACTCCGTAATTTTCGCGACGTCAAACCGCAGTCAGACATCTACGCCGTCGGCATGACTGCGTACAGTTTGCTATCTGGATCGCTCGCGCTCGACCTCTCGAGTAAATCGAGCGTCAACGACACGATTCGCGCGATTTTCGAGCAACCGGCGGTGCCGCTCCAGCGGCGGGCGCCACACATCCCACCCGTAGTTTGCGACATAATCGACCGCGCTCTTGCAAAGGATCCCGCAGGGCGTTGGCAAAGCGCGACCGCCATGCGAAACGCCCTCCAACACGCCGGTGTGTAAACCGGTCTGTGCCATCCGTGAGAAATAAACCCTTTACTTAGACAGTTTTCGCCCGCATAATTTCGCGTAAGGAGAGCCCCTGATTATGAGATCTATTTGGAAGGGTCACATTCGATTTTTGCTGGTTGCGATCCCGGTGCGCATCTACAACGCCATCGAAACCAGTGAAAAGATTCAGTTTAACCAGTTGCATCGCGAGGACTATGGCCCAATCGGCTACGACAAGCGCTGCAAGAAGTGCGGCCTCGTTGTAACCAACGATCAGATTACAAAAGGTTATCAGTACGAGCCCGAGCGCTGGGCGATTGTCGAACCCGAGGACGTCGCGAAAATTAAGATCAAAACAACCAAGGCGGTAGATATCGTCGGGTTTGTCGATCGCGCCGAGATCCCCACCACCTTTTACGATGCGCCCTACTTTGCTGGTCCCGATGGCGCCGTTTCAGAGAAACCGTACGCGTTGTTGCGCGAGGTGATGAAACAGACAGGCAAGATCGGAGTAGGAAAAGTCGTGTTGCGCGATCGAGAAGATCTCGTGGCCGTGTTTCCGCACGAAGACGGACTCGTATTGCAAAAGCTCCACTACCCGCACGAGCTGCGCAAGATGAAAGACGTTCCCGATCTCGAGAGCGTGCAAAAACTCGACGCCACGAAACTAAACAAGAACGAACTGAAGCTCGCGACGACGTTGGTCCAGGAAATGGGCACTACGCTTTCCGAGATCGATACCGCAGATAACTATTACGAAGCGCTCCGTTCACTTATCGACTCAAAGATCAAAGGTAAGAAGATTGTGGAGTTCGAAGTTGAAGAAGTGCCGCGACTTGATATCATGAGCGCGCTGAAGAAGAGCTTGCAGGCTTCGAATCGCAAGCCGATGGTGAAAGCGGCGGCTGAGAAGAAGAAGCCGCAGATCGAGTTGGTGAAACCACGCACCGCGAAGAAGCGCAAAGTCGGCTAAGCTTTTGTAGTAAATGAAAGATCCGCGACCTAAGGTAATCTCATTCCCCTCACCTGTCCCGTCAAAGGCAGATTACCAACGTGTCAAATCTTCCTACTCGATCCGAGAGATCAAGCAACTCTTCGGATTGAGTGAGAAGACTATTCGCCGTTGGACCGAACAGGGCGTAATTCAGGCGTCACCAGCTTCGCAGTCACCGGATTTCGTTTACGACTTCAATGCGTTGACACAGTTTCGACGGGTCCGGGAGTTGCGCGCCCAGGGACATAGTCTCCGTCAGATCGAAGCGGAGCTTCAGGGACAACTCAATCTGTTTCGCGTCGAGACACCGCGGCTCGCGCGACTGCTGACGCCGTTTGAAGAAGCGTTGCTATTGCACGAGCAAGGCGACACTTCGGCGGCCGAACATTATCAGGAAGCGATCACGGAAGGCGACAATGTTGCCGAAGCGTATTGCAACCTCGGCATAATCAATCTTGAGCGCGGAGAACTCGGGAAGGCGCTCGACAATTTCACGCTCTCACTGAAGAATGATCCGCGACACGTTGAGGCGCACTACAATCTCGCCAACCTCTATTACGACGCCGGCGACCTGCAACTCGCCAAGCTTCATTACGAAGCAGCAGCCCGGATCGAGCCCGGATTTTCTCTCGTCTACTTCAATCTTTCGCTCGTCTATCACAAGCTTGGGGACATCGATGCTGCGTCGGCGACGTTGGAGAAGTACCGCGAGCTCGAACCAGAAGACGAAGACCTCGAAGTGCTCAATCAGCTCTTGAAAGCAATGAAGAGCGGCTCGCCGTTTACAAAACAATAATGTGCGCGGGATGGTGGCGGTGGGCAGGAGGGCTGCCCACCTGGTCTAGTATTGGATCGCAAGAAAGGTGAACGATCCGTCTACGTAGGTATGTTAGTGAAAGTGCCAATATGTGGCGGGTTCCAGAGAGGACCCATTTGTATGTCGATCAGGTTTTTCACGACAAGACAAAGTCACTTTCTGCGAACTCTGCGTACACTCGAATCTCCGCGTTAAATACTGGTCGTGCCAATGGTTGTCGCAGAGATTGCGGAGTACGCAGAGAACGCCGAGAAGCCTCCGAAATCTGTTAGGGCACTTTTATGCAAGAACCTGATGACGCACTAAAAAAACCCTTGCTTGAGTGGCGGATTCGGTAGCTGGCGTCTATAATCCTAGACTCCCATTCACGGCTCTGGATGTTCACAGAGCTAAAATGACCCGAACAAGGAGGCTTCCCCATGTCCACTTCAAAATGCCGGGTGCTCTGCGTCGACGACCATCACGATACGTCTGAAATGCTCCAACTCCTCTTGGCGGAGGAGAACTACTCGGTTGACACTGCCGCCACGATGGAAGAGGCGTGCAGGATGGCTGAAAGCATCGCGTACGATCTATTTGTTCTGGACAAACGGCTACCTGATGGTACCGGGTTGGAATTATGTGAAAGATTGAACGTAATCGCGCCCGGCGTCCCGTGCATCTTCTACAGCGGTGACGCCTATGAGATTCACCGTCGCGAAGCGATGGCTGTTGGAGCCGCCGCGTACGTCGCGAAGCCAAATATCGAGGCGCTGATCAGAGCTGTTCATGACCTGCTTGCCAACACCCAGTGCGCGACGGCCGTGGAGTGATGTCGGTTTGTCTCGCTGGCGCAACTCCCCTTGCGATGTAAGGGCTTGAACGTAATAGATTGGTAGGGTCTACTCGAATTAGTTTGACGGTGTGCGGTGTTCTCATGAGAAACTCCGTGTTTGATTTAAACGAACACGGATAAAACACTTTTGGTCGGACGACAATGGGAACACTGATCAAACAAGAATAAGTCAAATTGGGACCCCGCCTTTACACTGCGCTTGCTTGACACTCCTTTCCTCGCACGTATAATTTTTCCCGCGTCAAACGCAAGGGCCGATAGCTCAGTTGGTAGAGCAGCTGACTCTTAATCAGCGGGTCGCAGGTTCGAGCCCTGCTCGGCTCACCAGTTATAGATAAAGAAGGACTTAGAGTTTTTAGTCAGCTACTTGGTCTCCGAGGAGACTAGCTGATGGCAGACTTTGAGTCCTTTTCCATTTGTACCAACCCATTTGCTCTGCCGTCTTCTTCGATGGCAGTCAGCGCACCTCACTTCACACTTCGCTATTTCTTCCTGAATGTACTTCAAGCTGCGATTCGACCAAATAAGAATCGAGACCGCTTTCCGTTTTTCTCTCAGATGGTCGAAATCCAAGACCAGCGGGTCACTCTCACCACGATCAACACATGGGTGAAATTTGCAGTATTGCCAAACAACCTCCCTCTTCTCATCTCTCATTCGTTTCAGATTTGCATAAGCACGTTCGGATTCTTTCGATAAGAGGCGCCGCTTCCATCCTCGGCCTATTCTTACTAATCACAAAAGCTTGAGGTAAAGAATTTGAAGACACTGCTGTTGTGTGGATTAGAGCGTTCAAACGAATCCGGTCTGAGTTACAAACACCACTTGAAACCGAGCAAACTTCGCAACCACGTCCAGCTTTAAATCGAACTCATTCCAGGCGTGAGGTAAATTCTGACAGCCAGTAAAGGCTTCGATGAGTGACCAGCCAAACTCTTGCTTTCCTGTTAGTGCTACTTTAGTATCACTCTATGCGAACCGAACTCGTTACCACACTGAAACGTCAAGCCACAGAAATCCTTAACCAGCTACAGAAGGATCGAGAGCCGATCCTTATCACGCAGCATGGCGTTCCGTCGGCATATCTTGTTGATGTTGAAACGTTCGAGACCTTACAACGTCGTATGACATTGCTCGAAGGCATTGCTCGCGGGGAAAAGGCAATTGAAGAAGGCCGATCACTTACTCAAAAGCAGGCAAAGCAACGGATGTCCAGATGGCTGAAGTAATCTGGGCCGAACCAGCACTCAACGATCTTGACGCGATTGCGGACTACATTGCACTGGACAATCCTGAGGCGGCACGCTTTCTAGTGCAGAAGATCTTCGAGCATGTTGGCCATCTTGAAAGCCACCCCAGGCTTGGCTCAAAGCCGCCAGAGCTAAAAGGCTGGCGTTATCGCCAAATCGTCGAACCGCCGTGTCGTATCTTCTACCGAGAAGATTCGGGACGAGTCTTAATACTTCACGTCATGCGATCAGAGCGCTTACTCAGGTCTGAACTTCTTAGCGATCGAGAGAAAGGGTCTGGCGGGACCTAATTGAAATGGGATTGCGACAAACTTGTGACTACACCACAGCCAAAGTGTTCTGAATAGGTGCTAACAGATGGTTGTCACAATGGAACTCGCGTCATGGAAGTTTCCACAATGTGAACGATTCGAGTGAGGCGTTAAGCGGAAGAAATAGAAAGCGGTCCTCAACCACGAAAGCGCGTTCGAATAGCGGAACGGGTGAACCTGTATAAGGAAGCTCTGTAGTCAACAACTTATTCCCTGGTCGCATTTCAAAAATGTCTACAAAGATCTTTCCTGATGTACTCGATTCAGCGTCAGGTGTGAAACTGAAAACAGCAATCCAATCTGAACTTGCCATCAACGCGCTATTTCCCAACGCACCTGTCTTTGGGACTGGGCGGTACATTCGACGCCTGCCCCCGACGGTGTCGTTCAATTTATCGAATGGGTCCGGACCATGGCTGATTGTCAGTTTGCTGGCGCTCTCCCATTCCTCCTTACTCGCTAACCGAGCTTGGGTTGGATCGTCCGGCGAGATCGCGTAGTAATAGGTGCTCCAAAGACGATAATTATAATCGCCTCCCTCCTCCGCTCCTTTTCCACCCCGATATCGTTTTTCGTTCGCAGTCTCCTCTCTGATAGCAAAGAGTAACTGCTTCGAAGAGGACTGTCGCGGTGCACGTACTTCATCCAATGTTATCGGTTGAGGAGCTGTGAGCTTCTTCGCCTGTTCCGGCGTCAGAGGAATGAGCGGCGTCCAGGCCTCATTGTTATTGGGAGCGGGAATGCGTTGGCTCTTATCGTCTTTTCGCGACGGGAGTTGGATGGTGACGGGATTCTTTTCAAGAACGAATTCCGGCAACGTCACGACGTTGAAGTTTTGTTCGGACTGATCTTCAGGAAATAGAAAGTAACGCTCTTCGATCCATAAAACTGGACCGTGAAGACTAGTAGGGTTTTTGAGGTTCTTCGCCTGCCACTCGTAAACCTTCTCGGCGGTTACCGTGTCATAAACCTGCCAGAAAATATCGCCAAACTTTACGCTACTTCCGCCGAAGAACCAATCAGGCGTTTCCTCGCCCGTATAACTGAAGATCGCGAGCCACCGACCGTGGGGCGAAAGCGATCCTCCATAGCAATACTTGCCAGCGAACTTGAATGTCTTTCCCCGATATTCGAACTCACGGGACTCATTGTCACTTTTTTTCGAGAATACGAGGTGCGATTTGGTCCAGATGCGCGACGCAGTTTTCCATTCGTCTTTAGACGCGACGCGAACACGGAGAGGCGCCGTGAAGGTCACAGCGAATGAGTTCTCGCTGTATTCAGGTTTCGGCATGTCGGGATGCCACTCGTGAATATAATCATTGTCACCGTTCGGAAGTGCTGCAAAGAAAAACTCGGGGGAGTTAGGAAGTTTCCGCACTTCGATCTGTGAAACATGCGAAAGCGGCCTTTCAGGGTAATTCGAGTCATACCACGGGTCAGGAAGTTGCAGCTTCATCATTTCGCGTGATTGTGCGGACGTCGACCGGGTCCCGGACAGTTGAGCTACGCTCTGACATGACAAAGAGGCGATAAGGAGAACGAATGAAACAAAAAGGATTGAGAGGTGTCTTTTCACGGGTTAGTAAATCTGAGCATCAGGAAGTTTACGACTGCGGGTAAGAATAGTAAAAACCAGCCGCAGAATTCAATATCCATCTCGGAGTTCGTCTGTCTTCAGTTGGCCCAGCAGTATTTTCCCACATACTTTTCCAACGCATCGCCATACCGATGCCCACAAGAGGTAAAAAGAAATAACCTGCTATTCGAACGAGGTCTGCGACGGCTACAGCAGCAGAGTGGGTGGGAAATACATAGAAGAGACGGATGGGTAGTTTCCTAATCTGATACTGTTACGACATGGTCGCGACAGCCCTTCACCTATTGCTTTCTGCAAAGGATGCGCCGTTAGAGCGAGATTTCGCCCCGCACAGCGGTCATTCACTGTCGTTAAGAGCAACTCATATCTGACAATGTCCAGCGGTAAGTTGCGGTTGCCATTCCAGGGGCATCGGTACAAGCGTTAGGGCGTCAGTCTGAACAATCAGCTTTCGTCGTACGCGCGCTCGGCGCGCACGGTGACGAATTCTTCCGTTTCAATAATGTAGGCCGTGAGGTTGTAGCCGTAGACGCAGCCTGTATCCAACCCGATAGCTTTCTTTCCACGTCTCGGTTCGGGGGCGGGCCAGTGGCCGAAGAGCACCGTCTTCTCTCCGTAGTAAACGTGATACCACGGAGTTCCCTCGTCACTCTCACGATCTGGACCAAGCGTTCGCAGACGCGTCAAATCGCCTGTGGTTTGCGAATAAAGCTCAACGTTCGGACGCAGTCCCGCATGCACAACCAAATGCGTCCCGAGATCGATCCAGAACGGCAACCGGTTCAAAAAACTCGCGTAGTGATCTTTTTCACCTTTTAACTCACGATGCGCTTCACGCTGCGCAGGCTTGAGTTCGACGTCTTCGCCACACCACTTTCGCCGCAACTGCAAGTCATGATTGCCGATCACGGTGCTGAAGCGCGGATCGGTCATAAATAATTCGAGGACTTCGCGGTTCTTCGGACCTTTGGTGATTAAGTCTCCCACGGAAACAACACGGTCGCGGTCGCCAAGATTAACCTTCTCGACTAACGCCATCAGCTCGTCATAACAACCGTGAATGTCTCCAACTACGATCGTGCGGCTCTCCATCCAGACCTCCGAGGCAGTGTTCAGCGCAGTCTATTTCATCGCAAACGTGCAATCAACATGCGTGCCATTCAACTAGTGTCTGAGTTTGCCACATTCTCTCTCGTACCTCGGCGTACCTCCGCGGCTCGGCGGTAAAAGAAGCGGAAAACCCCGATAACTGCAGAGTCGCGGAGGACCGCTGAGGTGCGCGGAGAGAAAACAAAGACACCAGCGCCGTTCAGATACCATTGAGCATCGAGTCCCAGAAATGTTATCTTTCCCGGGCAATACCAAACTAAGAAACTGATAAAGGATTAGAAATAGCGCATGGCAATTTCGTGGAATCACAAGGGCCGGCAAGTGCTGTTCGCTGTGGTCGCAGTGCTATCGGTCGCCGTCGTTACGTCCGCGCAAAAAGTCTCCGATTCCAGTTCCAACCAAACAGTCAAAATCAAAAACTTTGGTCAGATGGATGATCGCTTCTATCGCGGTGCCCAACCAAAGGAGAACGACTACAAAGCTCTCGCGCAGCTTGGTATCAAGACAATAATCGACCTCCGAGAGGACCCGGAGCAGTATTCAAAGTCTGCGGTCGAAGCGCAGGGGATGACTTACATAAACATTCCCATGATTGCGAAGAAGTATCCGACACCGGAGGCCACCGCGACGTTTTTGAAGACTGTGAACGATCCCGCAACGGGCAAGTTCTATGTCCATTGCGCGGGCGGCCGGCATCGCACAGGCGCAATGGGTGCCGTGTATCGCTTCCAGTTTTACAACTGGGATTTCGAGCAGGTTTACAAAGAGATGAAGCAGTACGACTTCTACACGAGCTGGGGGCACGGCGCCTTCAAAGACTTTGTGAAGGACTACTACACGCAAATCCAACAGAACAAGCCGGCGGAAAAGTAACGACTTTCAAAATTGAAAACGACGAAGGCCGCTCTTCACGACGAAGGGCGGCCTTCAGCCTTTGCGAAACTCTAAGCTCCTCGGCGGCTCTGCGTTAAGATGAGCCGTAAAACTTATAAACCCGGAGCCGCAAAGGATCGCAGAGATACGCTAAGCGGAGATCAGCACGCCACTCTAGCGGTAGATGTAGGTCTTGCTCTCTTTTTGTTTCCACTCAACGCCGTCGATATTCTCCGGATCGTTAGATAGTATCTCGTCGCTCAACCTGCTTGTCCGCACAACCGGATCAAGATTGACGAGATAAACAATCTTGCCCATCGGTTCATCCGCATCGGGCCGGTTAATTTCGAGAAGTTCAAAATCAAAGCCGTGGCGAATGAACATCTTCTTCAGCATCTCGTTGGTTTTGTCGACGTCACGGGTCCCTACTGAAATCTCCATCGAACGAAACACTTGAAACTGTTCGAAGTATTCGAGCAACGACAAGGCGATCAGCACGAACAGCGTCAGGATCACTGCCATGTCCCAACGGCCAACACCAGCCGCCAGCCCGACGCCGAGACAAACGAGCAGCACAGTCGTCTCTTTCGGGTCGCGAATGTTCGTACGAAAACGCACGAGCGACGCCGCAGCAAAAATACCAAACGCCCGCGCGGCGCTGTCGCCAACTACCATCATCATTGCGCCCGCAACCACCGCCATCAGTATCTGGGTTTGGGCCACGAAAGGGTTCCGACGAACGATCGAAACACCGCGGCGAGGACGAAACGCAAGCAGTGCGGCGAGAAAAGCGGCGAGTGAAAAGCGCAGCCCAATTCTCGCAGCCAATGATTCCCAACTCGCAAACGTCGACGGCGCCAAACCGGCACCGTCCCGTCCGAAGAGTTCGCCGACGAGCGGAATCTCGTCTTGAGGAACAGAGGTCGCGGTCGGGGAAGGCAAACTCGACGCCTGAGTAACGGTGTCATGTTCAGGAGGAATGCGAAAATAGTAAGCCAGTAATCCACTCCCCAGCAGGAGCAGAACAAACGTCCCCAACACCCCGAGAGACACACGCTTCATGTGTTGTTTACCTTTCTAAGCTGTAACCGCAAAAGGCACACAAAAAAACACAACAGGCATAAAAGAACAAAGTTATTGCTTGGACCATAATCGCTTTCGCTTCAACAGCTGAACGCCGGCCACGGGCGGGCAACTGTTGGGGCCTTCGAAAAACAACTGACTATTGAACTGCTCCTCACCGGGAGCCATCTCCGGCATTTCGTAAATGCCGTCGGGTCTCATCACGCGCGCCTTCACATTGTCGCGCAGGTACGCAGCCAGGACTGTTTCCTTCAAATACTTCTTCAGCTTCGCATCGAGGACCGGCACGACTACCTCGACACGTCGATCGAGATTGCGCGCCATCCAATCAGCCGACCCGATGTAGACCTCTTCCTCGCCGCCGTTTGCAAAATAAAAGATGCGACTGTGTTCGAGAAAACGTCCGACAACGCTCCTGACATGAACAGTTTGGGAAAGCCCGGGTTCACCGGGTCGAATCATGCAGGCGCCGCGCACGATGAGATCGATCTTCACACCCGCCCGTGAAGCTTCGTAAAGCGCTTCGATGATTTGAAGATCAGTCAGCCGATTGACTTTTGCTGTGATGTGCGCGGGCCGTCCGGCCTGCGCATGCGCCGTTTCGCGTTTGATCAAAGCCATCATTCGATTGCGCAGGTTCAGCGGCGCAATCATCAAGCGGCTGTATTCCTTTTGGATGGAGAAGCCCGTGAGGAAATTAAACAAGTCGGTCGCATCGTCGCCGATGATGGAGTCGTTGGTTAATAACCCGAGGTCGGTGTAGACCTTGGAAGTCGTCGGGTTGTAGTTACCGGTAGCGATGTGTGTGTAGGTTTGCAGTCCATCGTGTTCGCGCCGCACGACAAGCGCCACTTTGCTGTGCGTTTTCAGACCGACTATTCCGTAGACCACGTGCACACCCGACTCGGCCAGACGCTCGGCCCATTCGATGTTGTTCTCCTCGTCAAATCGAGCCTTGATCTCGACCACCGCTGTAACCTGTTTGCCCCGTTCGCTTGCGGCCATTAACGCCCGCGGAATCGGCGAGTTCTTTCCGGTCCGGTAGAGACAAATCTTGATCGCCACAACCTGCGGATCGTCCGCCGCCGCTTGAACGAAATCGACGACAGTTCCAAACGCGGAATATGGATGATGCAGCAACACATCCTGTTTCTTAATCGCATCAAACAGCGACTCGTTGTTTCGCAGGACAGGCGCCACGACGGCCCGTAGGGGCTTGTCCTTCAGGTCGGGCAAGTCGAGCCCATGGAGTTCCATCAGGTCAGGCACATCGAGCAGTCCGTTAATCCTGTAGACGTCGTCTGACTCAATGTTGAGCGACTTCGTCAAGTACTCAACCATCTCGGTCGGCATCGTCGAGGCGACTTCCAATCGCACCGCCAAACCGAAACGCCGCTCGCGCAGCGACTCCTTGATCAGCTTCAAGAGATCCGCCGCTTTGTCGTCGCGAATCTCGACGTCGGCATCGCGCGTAACGCGGAATACATGCCCCTTGCCCAGGTGCATGTTCGGGAACAACCGGTGGATGTTTGCCTCGATCACTTCTTCCACGAGCGCAAACTTCAACTTCCCTTCACTCACCGGAATCAATCGCGGCACCACCGGCGGAACCTTGATTCGCACAAACCTCACTTCATTTCCCATTGGCGATCCGGCGAGCGTGTCTTCCGGGTTACTCTGCACCGTCAAGCCGATATTGAGACTGAGGTTTGAGATGTAAGGAAACGGGCGCGCGGGATCCACAGCCTGCGGCGTGAGCACTAGAAAGATGTTCTTCATGAAGTACTCAGCCAGGTTCTGTTTCTCACTCTGCGACAGTGATGAATAGCGCGCAATTACGACGCCATGCGACTGAAGTTCGGGCAGCACTTCTTCACGCAAACAGTTTGAGTGTTCTTCAACGAGCGTGACCACACGCTTGCGGATGACCCGGAGTTGTTCCTCGGGTGTTAGTTCGCCCGGCATTGGTCCAATCTCTTCGATGTCCAGCATCTCCTTGAGACCGGAAACACGAACCATGAAGAACTCGTCGAGGTTCGACGAGAAGACTGCCAGAAACTTGAGCTTTTCGAGCACCGGCGTAGTTCTGTCCAACGCCTCTTCGAGCACACGCCGGAAAAACTCCAACTGGCACAAATCGCGATTGAGGACTGACCAGGCGAAAAAACGTTTTGGTTTCGATTTAGGTTGCGCCGTGGATTCAGATTGAGTCACTTGGTTACCCTGAGTACTTTGTGCTTTGTGCTTTGTACTTTGTGCTTGGTTTTCGGTTCTTGGTCTGTAGTTTAAGAAAAAAGTACTAAGTACTAAGCACTAAGCACTAAGCTTTCAGTTTGAGCAGCGCGCGTCGATTATCATCCGTGCCTTACGTTCGAATTCCGCCGTCCACTGGGCCGCCGGTTGGTCGCGCTCCGCGTTGCGCGAGGCTTCGAACACTCTCGTGATCGTTCGATTTTGCTTCTCGGCGTCGAGCAAACGTTGCAAACCATCCGCCAGCAGCTTGCGGCCGCCTTCGCTGATGCTGTCGTCGCCGACGCTCTTCGCGGTCGTCGTACAACGTCCGCCACTCACTTCAATCGGATCCTTCTTCTTCCAAACGTCGAGCCTCGCCTTATTCTCGCTCGAGCGTGAATATCCAAAGGTCGAGCCCATGTCGCCGACATAGAACACCGCCTGGCCGGGTTCGCAGCTGCGTGTGCCGTCGGCGTTCTTTTTTGACTTCAGACAAGCAAACTTGTGATTGTCGGTTTTGGTGTCGCCATGATCGATAAATGCCAGCCAGAGTTTGAAGGCGTCGATCTCCGCGCGCGGGGCGCCGCTTTGAAGAAGCTTCGTGAGCGTGTCGGCGAGTGGGCCTGAGTCTTTGTTGTTACACTTGACGTCGATGCCCTTCGCCAACGACAACTCGATGCCGGCAGCTGGTTGAAAGCCTGAGAAACTCGCGCCTTGAAAACTGCGCGTCAAACTCTTTTCACAATCAGGGCAATTTACGTCGGCAACCCAGGCGTCGTCGGCAAAGAAGCCGAGCGCTTTCGAGAATCGTGACGACAGGAACTCGCCGTAGATCTCGCCGTTTCTTTTATCCTTCGTTTGCCCCTTGAAGTGGGGTTTGATCTTGTAACGAATCAGATCGCCGTCTCCGTCGGTGATGCCTGAAACTGAGCAGTGAAACTTGGGTGTCGTGCCCGAGCCCGGATTCTCATCTTTGTTGGCGACACAATTGAATGGCTGGGCTACTCCGTTGGCACCAACTCGGGGTGCGCCATGCCGCGGTCCGTTAGCCGGGTTGTAGCCAAGCGCCGGATCGTATCCGGGATCCGGCGTCCGATAAACTTTCGCGGTTTGTTCGGCGCGTGCGCGTTCCTCCGCTGTAAAGCAGGCCTGCTGCGCGTCCGCGACCGGCGCGACACAAAGCACAACCAGGGAGATCAAAAACGGGAGGAGCCACTTTCGCAACTGGTTCTGATGCATTGTTTACCCTTAGATTTTCTATCGTTCACGGCTGGTTTTGCACAAATTGTTGAGCGCCGTTAAGTAACGCGAAAAAACAAGCGCTCCTGGATTGACCATTCGAAGTTTGCACAAGATAGCATTGTTTTGTGCTTGCGCCTACAATCGCGAAATCTCGTTTAGCACTCCGTACAAAGGAGCCTCCATCGTGACTGCGAAAGCCTTCTCGCTGATTCTCGTTCTGGTCGTGTCCCTGGCCAGCGTTACCGCGCAAACAAAAGCCACCAAACCTCGAGCGCGCGATCTCGGCATCCCTTTCGATGGAATACCGGGGCCGTTGAACGCGATTACGGATGTGGCGGGTGTTGAAGTCGGACAAGTCACACTGATCTCCGGTGATGGAAAGCTGATCACGGGAAAGGGCCCGGTGCGAACCGGTGTGACGGCCGTAATACCACGGGGTCGCAACTCGACCGATCAAGTTTTTGGCGCGTGGTTTACGTTGAATGGAAACGGCGAGATGACTGGGACAACGTGGGTCGAAGAATCCGGTTTCCTCGAAGGGCCGGTCATGATTACGAACACTCACAGCGTCGGAACTGTCAGAGACGCAGTGATCGCCTGGCAGATGAAAAAGCAAGGGAACACTTTTCAGCCGTGGTCGTTGCCGATCGTCGCCGAAACGTGGGATGGATGGCTCAACGACATCAATGGTTTTCATGTTAAGCCGGAACACGTGGCGCAGGCATTGGACCAGGCCCGATCCGGACCAGTTCAGGAAGGCAACACGGGCGGCGGTACGGGAATGGTCGTTCACCAATTCAAAGGTGGAACTGGAACGTCGTCGCGGACTTTCGACGCCGGTGGTTCGAGGTACACGGTAGGTGTGTTGGTCCAGGCGAACTACGGCTCGCGCGATGGTCTGACGATTGCTGGTGTGCCGGTTGGTCGTGAGTTGACGGATCTGATGCCGAAGTCAGGAGTGGCGGACACGGGTTCGATCATCGTCGTGGTGGCCACAGATGCCCCACTGCTGCCGCATCAATTGAAACGCGTGGTGAAGCGTGCAGCGCTGGGCATTGCGAAGAATGGCGGAATCGGAGGGAATTCCTCTGGTGATATCTTCATCGCGTTTTCGACAGCCAACCCAAACGCCGCGACGGACGTCGAGTTAGCCTCACTGAAGATGTTGTCAAACAATCAGATCACTCCTGTGTTCGGGGCGACGGTGAACGCGACCGAAGAAGCGATTATCAATGCGATGGTGGCTGCGGAAACGATGACTGGCGTCAACGGCAACACCGTCTATGCGCTTCCACACGATCGATTGAAAGAAGTGATGAAGAAATACAACCGGTTGAAGTAGGTGTTCAGCTAAGCGGCTTCTTACCCTTCACCAAGATCATCTGCGTAGGAAAGTTCATGCGATCGTTTGGAAAGAACGGGAGAATCGCCCGGTGCACCTCCTGCGCGACCTGCGCCTTCTCTGCTTCGGAAAGCGTCGCAAGTTTGGAGCGCAGGGTCTCGGATATCTCGGAGCGTGTGGTCCAGAATTCCTCGGCTGATATTGGCACCTGCATTTGAAATTGGAGGACCTGATCAGTCACGGCGGCGGCACCCGCCTGCTTCAGGATTGCGGCAAGCTTACCCAGCTCGGCGAAACGAAATGCACCGGGCTGATCCGGATCGTCCGGCGGCGCCGGTACATGTCGCGACAACACGTCACTCACAAGATGACAGAACGGATTGAGTTCGCTTTTGTGCCACACGATAAAAGCGATTGCCCCACCAGGCTTCGCGACTCGCAGCATCTCCTTGCATGCTGCTAAAGGATCGGGAAAGAACATTGCCCCGAGCCGGCTTACAACTACGTCAAACGACTCATCCGCGAACGGCAGCGACTCGGCCATGCACTGCTGAAACTCAACATTTGTTAAGCCGCGCCTGCGGGCTTCCGCTCGTGCAGCTTCAACCATCTCGGCAACCGCGTCAGTACAGGTAACGAATCCGGTTGGTCCAACGCGCTCGGCAATTGTTAGTGACGGTTCTCCAGAGCCGCCGGCGACGTCGAGCACCGAATGCCCTTCACTAATGCCCGCCTCGCGAATGAGCGCCTCGGTGAGCGGCGCGAACATCTTAGTAATTGTGTCGCTATATTTGGTCCAGTACTTTGCCGTTTCACGCCATTCGCGCAATCTGTCGTTAGGTTGAGTCATAACTCAGGTGCCTATTTCTTCCGGCGTAGCCGGTTCTCAGTGTACAGCTCGAACTCCTTTCCCTGTCCTGCAAGTTCGAACGTTTCAGTGAACTCATCGTCGCTGACGATCTTGTACGTCTCGCGCGCGCGCCAGCCAGCGGGAATGTTCTCAAGACTCTCACTCGTAAAGACAATCGTCTTGCCGTCGGCGCTGATGCTTGTCGTCACATACTGACTGACGAAACCTTCGACGTGAAACTGTCGCAGCACAAACTGTTTTCGCGCTTTATCAAAGCTTATCAGGCCCCAATCCTCGTGAGACTCGCCTTTCGGGTTCGCCGTCTGCGGTGCGTACTCGCTCCGGTTCTGGACCTGAAGAAACTTGCCGTTCAGCACCAAGCGGTAATCACGTTGCACCTTCGACGTTCCCGGTTTTCCGTTTCCGATACCTTCCCATTCACCCACGAAGTACTTCATTGGCTGCCAAACGTCAGCGTTCGTGTTTGATTGAGCGACGAAAGTATTGGCAGTGACTAACAGCACTGCCGAAATAAGTATTATTTTGGGCGTGTGCATCGTCAACTTAATTTTTTGGAACAGCGGTGTTGTGGCCGCTGAAGCCGGCGACCCGCGATTGGGCTTCGGCCAGCAGTCCACGGATACCCGCGTGAGTAGGTATCGAAACTGACAGACCTTCGAGAGTCTGTACGCTCTTGCGATAATTTTCAAGTGCCTGCGATCTCGATCCAGTTTGACTCAAGACGTCACCCAACCTTAACCAAACCTCGGCCAGTTCACGACGGATCGTGGTGTCTTCCTTAGCGGTGGTGCTGAGTTGTTCGCGAATTCGCAGCGCCTCCCGGTAATGTGACAAAGCCTTCGTCTTGTTGCCGGAGTGCGCCTCGACATCGCCAATTTTGATCAAAGCAACGGCCTCGTTGCGGCGAAACTGCGCGTTCGACGGATCCACCGCGACCAGCTCACGAGTTAAAGTCAACTGATTGCGATAATGCTCGTGCGCTGCCTCGCGGTCGCCGAGTTTCAAGAGTAAGTCTCCAACGTAGCGATAGCTCTCGTTTAACATGAGACGCAGATCGGTGTTGAGTGGATCCGCCGCCACCAAAGAGTGGCGCACCTGCAACCCGCGTTGCTGCATTTCCAGAGCGCTTTGCGTGTCACCGGCCTGGTCCATCGCGAGGCCAAGGTATTCGTAAGAGATCGTCAGCGCGCGTCGAGAACGGGAGGCGTCGGAATCTAGCGCGGCGATCTCCTCGCGTAGTCGCAAAGCCTCACGCTGATTCTCGAGGGCGCCTTGCGAGTCTCCCATCTGCATCAACTGATTGCCAATGGCCGTGTGGGTGGCAGCAAGATTATAACGATCGAGAAACCCCGACTCCTCAGTCCCCGCCAACTCGCGCCTTGCGGGCAATTGCTCACGTATCATTTGCAACTCCCTCGAGATATCACCTTGGGCGCCGATCAGGGTTGCGATGAACCAGTAGCTATCGATTAAGTCGCGGCGGTAATCTCGATTCGACGGCTCGGCGGCGACGAGCGCTTCGCGCAACGCTGCGGCTTTGCGATGGCTTTCGAGTGCGCCCCTCAAATCGCCGAGATGCGCGACCGACGGCGTGTACTGCACTGCGCCAAGTTTTTCATACGCGGCAGCCAACTCGCGTTGAAGTCCGCGATCGCCGGCAGCATCTTTAGCGAGGCTGTCGAGATACTTCAGACCTCGTTGCACGATCAGCGAGCGAGCAGGAGTCGATCCCGGCAAATTCCAAACGGCGTCATGAACTTCAAACACGATTGAGTTGGCGAGCTGTCGCACCTCGTTGAAGCGCCTTTCCGAGCGCGCGCGTTCGGCGCGGGCAACACGGGCCTGCCATGTCGTCGTGATGATGCCCACCAGCAGCGTTAGCGCGACCAACGCAGCGGCCGCCACTGCCACCTTCTGCCTTCGGATGAACTTGCCTGCGCGGTAAGAAAACGTGTCCTGACGCGCGCGAACAGGGAGCCCGTCCAAGTGACGCCGAATGTCTTCAGCAAACTGTTCTGCTGTGGCGTAGCGTCGCTGCGGCTCCTTGCGCATCGCCATCAGCACGATGTTGTCGAGGTCCGCGTTTAGGCGTTTCTGCGGTTTTTCCGGAGTATCCTCACAGATTGTTTTTGCCATTTCGTGAGGAATTCGGCTCTTGAAACGGTAAGGTGAGCGACCACTTAGCAGTTCATACAAAACAACGCCGAGCGAGTAAACGTCGGTTGCCGTCGTGACAGACTCGCCACGCAGCTGTTCCGGACTCGCGTACTGCGGCGTCATGAATGGCATTGCGGTCGCAGTCAGTTCGGGACCGATCGTCGTTTGGTCCAAAAGCTTAGCGATTCCGAAATCCACCAGTTTTGGGACGCCGTCGCTGGTGACCAGAATGTTGCCGGGCTTGATATCCCGATGAATGACCAAATGTTGGTGTGCGTACTGCACCGCAGCGCAGACGGTGCAAAAGAGGTTCAGACGTTGCTCGATCGTGAGTTGTTTGTCGCCGCAGTACTGATTGATCGAACTACCTTCAACATACTCCATTACGAGGTACGGTAGCCCGTCCGCAGTCTCGCCGCCGTCAAATAGACGGGCAATGTTGGCGTGGTTGAGTTCGGCGAGGATCTGCATCTCGTTACGAAAGCGACGTTGAATTTGATCGCCACCGAGGCCCGGCTTGATCAGTTTGATCGCGACTTGTTGGCGGTAGTGTTGGTCGTCTCGTTCTGCGAGGTACACAGCCCCCATTCCGCCACGGCCAATCTCGCTCAGAATTTTGTATGGACCAATGCGATTGCCTGTCTGCGCACTGTTACTTTCGAAGCGCAGCAAAGACGCATCGACTGCGCACTGTTCCATTGGGTCGCTACCGGTGTCCACCCGGTGGGCCAACAACAAATCGACCTCCGCGCGCAGATCACCGTCGTCAGCGCATGCGGAATCGAGAAACTGACGTTGTCGCGCAGTGTCCAGTTCCATCGCTTCCGCGAGAAGGTGCTTCACTTGTTGCCAGCGTTCCGGGGTGATGAGCTGCCTCCGATATTCAGTTGGCGGCGCAGCCAGAGCTTTGCCGAGTCCCATTCACGTTTGGTGGTGGCCGGCGAGATGCCGAGCACTGTTGACAACTCGTCGATCGTCAGGCCGCCGAAGAAGCGTAGCTCTACGATACGCGTTTGTTGCGGATCGAGGGCGGCGAGATCGTTTAAAGCTTCGTCAAGCGCCATCAGATCCACTTCTCGCTTTTCGAAAAAGCCGACTGCTTCATCCAACGAGACTTTCGTGGCGTAACCTTGACGCTTCAGTGCCTGCCGATCCTTCGCATGATTGATAAGGATTCGTCGCATCATTTGTGCCGCAATGCCGAAGAACTGAGCGCGGTTCTGCCAGTCCACTGATTTCTGATCGATCAACCGAAGGTAAGCCTCGTGCACCAGTGCGGTGGTTTGCAGGGTGTGATCGGGTCGTTCCCTGCTGAGATAGTTTTTCGCCAGCCGGCGCAGTTCGTCATAGACGACGGGCATGAGCTCGTCAAGTGCATCCTTGTCGCCCTCATTCCAGGCGACGAGTAATTCCGTCACTCCTTGTTGCGGCTGAATCATTGCAATGGCTGGGTCGAACGAGTTCGGGGGGAGGATCAAAATTCTAGCTTCCGGCGACTCTTCAAGTCCAATAAACGCGCCGCAAAAAACTATTTTGAGCCGTTTTGGGCGAGATTCCTGCGTTTGTTAATGAAGGCAATGGTGCCTCACCGGAGGGAGACGGCTATGACAAGAGTATTGGCGGCGTTAATACTGATGGTTTGTGCGGGAGTGGGGCTCGTCACAAACAGCCAAACAACAAGCAAACCAACAACGAATGACGTCAAGATCCGCCAGCGGATGAGCATGGGCGGCGCTAACGGCCTCGAAAGCCTGCTTTACATAAAAGGTCAGAGAATGCGCAGCGAGATGCCGGGAAGTATGGGCTTCACCACGATCATGCAATGCGACCTGAAACGCAATGTGACGATCAATGAAAAGACAAAAACCTACATGATCGCTTCGACAGATGGTACAGGCGCAATTAGTACCGGTGAGGGCGACGGAGGCGGCGCACCCATCACTCCCGGCGCACAACAACCGCCAGCTCAACCTCGCGGTGGCCTGGTCAACATAACCAACACCGTCACAGACACCGGCGAACGCAAAGAAATGTTTGGCTTCACCGCCCGCCGCATCAAGACATCCCTCGTCAAAACAGCCAGCCCCGAAGCGTGCGACAAGGATCAAAAAGTCGAAACCGACGGTTGGTACATCGACTTCCAGTACGCGTTTGAGTGTCCTAGTCAAACTCAGAAGCACCAGACGTATGTTCGTCCCCAACAGCCCGGGTGCAAAGACGAAATTCGCAGCAAGACCATCGGCAGCGCCAAACTCGGTTTTCCTTTGCTCGTTACCACCACCATCTACCAACCCGACGGCCGAACCAGCACGATGACGCAAGAGGTGCTTGAACTCTCACGCGAACCACTTGCCGCGTCGCTATTTGAGATACCCGACGGCTACACGCTCGCAAAAGACACAAATGAACTCTACGGCATCAGCACCGCAGCCACTGCGTCCGCCGCTTACAACCCACAGCCTGGCAGCGGCTCAGCATCAACGACGTCGACTACGTCAAGCGTCACCAATAGCTCGACACCTAAGAAACCGGGCGTGCTCCGCATCGGCATCATGCTTCCCAGAGTCCAACTAACATCAGGTAACTCGGCCCAAGCGGCGGAAACTTTGCGCAAGAGTTTTGCCGGTTATCTGAATGGACCAACAATAGAGGTCGTCACACTCTCAGCGCGGCTTCCTACGCAGGCATTGGACGAAGCACGCCAGAGCCAGTGTGACTACATACTGTCCGCCTCGATGAACGTGAAGAAAGGTGGCGGAGGCTCGATGTTTGGGCGAGCGGTTGGCAATATCGCAGGCTCTGCCGCGGGACACATCCCTGGAGGCGGTTCGGCAACGACCGGAGCCGCACGTTCAGCTGCGATAACCGGAGTCTACACCACGGCCGCAATCGCCAGCTCAATCAAAGCCAAAGACGAACTCTCCCTTGAATACAAACTCGACAGCGTCGAAACATCAAAGACCGTCCTGAGCAACACTGCAAAAGCCAAAGCCAAGTCGGACGGGGAAGACATTCTGACGCCAAGTGTCGAAACAGCAGCACGAACAATCGTCTCGACGGTCAAGAAGTAAAAGTGTCTGATTTGCCACATTCTCTGCGTAGCTCCGCGGTCCTCCGCGACTCTGCGGTAAAAGAACCGTAAGACCAGATCAACGCAGAGACGCGGAGGACCGCCGAGGGACGCCGAGAGGAAGTTAAGACACCACCAGAAATAACGAGGACTTGAAACATGCGCATCACCGGACTACTGGCACTAGTTCTCCTCAGCTTTGCCGGTCAAAGCTTCGTTAACGAGGCGAACCGGAATTACGTTCGGGTCGCAACCGGACAATGCACAGATCAGTGGACAGGCACTATCACCTACCGAGTCAATACTAATAAGAAAGGCACCGCGGAGAACAAGTTGACCTTTTCGCATTGGAACGAGGAGGGCTACTACGAAACAAAAGCCCAACTGGACGGGCGGCGAAACGGTGAAGGAGTGCCGATTGCCTCCGTCCGCGCCACCGCCCACGAAAATAAGGAATGGGGCAGCCGCGGGAAAGGTGTTTGTTATCGCGAAACCGATCACAGCCAGGCCGTTAGCGGACAAGCGCATGAGGATACAACCGCGTTCTCCATCACATTCAATTCGCGCACTGGCGAATATTCAGTGTTGGCCCCCACGCTAATGGTATTTGCATCCGGACAGCACGTCGTCAGTAGCCGGGTTAAAGGTACGTGCAACAATCCTTACAACAAAGACTTCAATCAAGTGGACAAGATCGAACGCTTTCAACTCAGCGACGACGCCCCGGTGTTGATTGGTAAAGGCCGCATCGATCCTGCAAAACCTGATGAGTTCTCCGGGACCGACACTGCTGAACATGACACGAACCGCGGTAAGAAGACCGTCACTATAAAGTGGGATCTGCGTCGTTGCGCAAAACAATAACTTACGAGGTCTTAGAGATGTTCCGTACTATCGCTGTGTTCCTCATACTCTTTCTTAGTCTGACTTTTCTAACGCTCGACAATCGCGTCGCCGCCAACGGCGGGGGCACGATTGCTTACGTCCGCAACGGCACGGAGATCCGTCTGATTGATTCCGACGGTTCAAATGATCGACGACTATGGACACATCCTGATGCGAAGAAAGAACTCGGTATTTACGACGTGGCGTGGCGTCCTGATGGAAAAGAACTCGCCTTCTCCAGCGGCCATGCTGCCGTCCAGTCGCTTTACCATGCAGACCTCTACGCAATTAGTCCAAACGGTACTGGTTTTCGTAAGCTGACCAATTCGCCCGATCGCGCCGAGTTCGCGCGTTATCCGAAGGGCACCGTCAGCGTCACCGTGCGCAACGATCAACCAATCTACAGACAGTCGCAGGCGAGCGCCGGAGTTTTCATCGTCTACGTCGCCGGCGCCGACGAGCCGCAGCAGATTACGTTGCCGCCAGGTTCCACCAAGACACTCCTTTTCAAGAACGTTGCCGACTTCGGAAACATGGCCCAGGCAGTCGTTGCGATGTGGGGTAACTATCGTTGGTTCACTCCGGGCGTTGAGGTGCAGGCGGGAAAAACCGTAAAGGCACCCGTGTTTAGTATCACTGGCGATGGGATCGAACTGCTTGGCGCGTTTCGACCGGTCTGGCGCAGCGACGGATCGCGGGTTAGTTATCGTTCAGGAATGTGCACGTTGAATAGCGTGCCCGTGAATCCCACGCCGGGCGAGTACGTTTTCAACCCGCTCTTCGGAGGTAAGAACCCGCTCGGCACGTGTGTCTGGGACTGGGGTCCGACTACCGCAACCGCGAATCAACTGATCTACACAGAGAACGCTTCCGGCGATTCGAGCGTTTTTCGAATCAACGAAGGCAAGACACACCCGGGCGATAGACTGACGCAATACTCTAATATCGAGTATCAACTGCTTTTCGATCTTCGCTGGCTACCGGATGGTTCAGGTTTCATATTCTCAAACCAAACGCTGATGAGGGACTCAGCCAATCTCTTTCGCTACGATTTCGCCAGCCGAAAGACGACCCAGATCACGCGCTTGCAAAACGAGTTCACCGGTAACTTCAGTATTTCGCCTGACGGGGAGTCGATTGTTTTCGAACGATCGAAGTCGTTGGATCAGGCTAGAACTACAGATTTGTGGATCGTACCACTCAGGGGTGGCAACCCACGGTTGCTCGTAAACAATGGATTCTCGCCATCCTGGCGCTGAAATAGATTCGTTAGCACAAAAGTCTGGCCAACGGTGTTTCTGATCTGGATAAGCCAAAAACATCCAGGTGAAACACTCATGTTTGATCCAAGTCGACGCTCATTCTTACAACAATCAGTAATCGGTCTCGCAACTGTAGGCGCTTCAGGCCTGGTGCTTCGCTGCGACGCACAGCCGACTCAGGAGGTTAGTAGAAACAGCACCGATCGAGTACTCATCCAGATGGGACCGGCGCCCAAGGAGAACGCCGCACCGAAAGGCGAGTTGCGCAAAGTCATCCCTCAGCCATATGGACCGTTTTATCGACCAGGTGCGCCGTTCAGAGGGAAACTCAGTTTGCCCGGCGAAGCGGGCACGACGTTTATTCTTTCCGGTCGCGTTTGGGCCTACGACACGAAGCGTCCGCTGCCTGGCGCTGTGCTCGACTTCTGGCACGTCGACATGCAGGAGAAGTACTCAAACGGTGTAACGGATTTTCGGAATCGCGGACGACTAGTCTCTTCGGAAACGGGCTTGTACGAACTGGAGAGCATTCGACCAATTCCATATCGCCCAAATCCTACCGGCGCGCCGGAGTTCTGGCGCTGCGCCCATTACCACCTCGTCGCCGTTTGTCCGGGTTACAAACCACTGATTACCGAGATACACTTTCACGATGATCCACACAAGAATGATCCCATGTACCGGGTTGAAAACGCGATGGCCGTTGAACAGCACAAACTGAACGGCGCCACTTTCGAGACCGGCGTGTTCGACGTTGTTCTCGAACCGGTCTGACAGCCGAAATTGGGGAAGAAATCACCGGCTGCTGCGTCTAATAAATCATGATGAAAACGACCGCAATCGCGGCTATCGCGTTTCTCGCGATAGTGGCCGCCGCTTCCTTCAGGCAGGCTGTTCCGAGTGTCGAGTCTTCGCCAAGGTTTGAGATTTTTGTTGGGACCAGCCCGTGCGCCGATTTCATAAAACCCAAGCTTCAGATCCCTGCCGGAGAAAAATGCGACCGAATCACGTGGCAGCTAACAATTTTTGATTCAGGCAAGTACGCTCTAACCCAAGAGTGGGGCTTTCACGTCGACAATAGCACGTACTTGAAGCAAGGTAAGACCGGCCGCAGCGGAGTGTGGGAGATTACAAAAGGCAGAGCCGCCCATCCGCGCGGAACGGTGGTACAACTCGACCCGGATAAACCTAACACTATCGCATTCGCGTCATTTGATCTTTACCTCCTTCATCTTCTCGATCCGGACAAAAACCTGGCTTTGGGAGACTCGGGTGCCAGCTACACATTGAGTTCGTACACGACATCGTCGGTGTTGCCGGCGGGAAGCCTGGGAGTGTCGTCTGACAGTGATGCCGGCACCGAAGAAAACTTCTCCGGACGCAGCCCTTGCATTGAAATCGCGAAGGAGTTGAACCACCCCGTCGGCACTGATTGCATCAAGCTCAAATGGAGCATCGACTTCTATCGCGACCCGCAGACACTCACCCCAACGACCTACCGGCTCAGAGGGACGCTTTACCGGAACGAGATCCGCGGAACTGAAACGATTCGCGAGGGGAAATGGAAAGTAACAAAGGGAACGAAGGCCGATCAAAATGCCATAGTCTACGAACTCGATGCATTTGGGTCAGATGGACCAATCTCGCTGCTGAAAGCGGATCGCAACATTCTCTTCTTCCTGAGCAGGGACGGCCACCTGTTGGTTGGCGACAAAGATTTCAGTTACACACTGAATCGCGATACTCAAAAACAACTCGACAGCGGGAAAAGGGTCGGAGTGATCAAAGCCCAAAGATTTCTTTTGTACTGATAATTTCACATCGGGCGCCGAGGTTCTCGACTTTATTGACGAGATCGCCCGTACCGCCTGGGCCATCGCCCGCGGAGCCGTCCCACAGTGCGATCAAGGTGAGGTTCGGATCGCCAGTCTTCTCGTCGCAACCTTCGGCCAGTGCGTTGAAGAGCATCCAAAGGTTGTTTCGCTGCCAGATGTTGTAGTTTTCCTTGTCGCGAAGCCACGCTGGCAGATAATCAACGTCGTTCTTCACCGCCTCGATTGCCGGACTCAGAATGCGAACCTGATTGCGCGCGACATGCGCGGCGTGAAGGTTCCAGAACCGCTGCACCCAACCCGGGCCGGCTTTGTTAACTGACTTGGTCACATAGATCGGAGGTTGGACCGCGAGATACAGGCGAGTTTCTATTCCGAGTCCCGCACAAACTTCCTGGAACAGTATGTCGCCACCGTTGGCGCCGCCAGCGTAAGCTGAAGCGACGCCGGCGCCGGTGTTCATTTCTTTCATGATCCGTTTCTTGATCTCTTCACGTGCGACCGCTTCCTTGTCCGCCGGAAAACGCGGTGTCTCGCGATCGGGTGCATCGATCATGTGACCGGCAAACACCAGGACGCGTTTTCGGGGTGGCTTCGGCTCCGGCTGCGCACCGGGTGCGGGAAGTTGATCAGGTTCACCGACGACTTTGAATACCTCGGCGAGATTACCTGACAGCACACCCAGGTCCCTGTAAATAGCCAGCTGTTGGCGCACCGACTTCTTTGCGAAGTCAGGTGCGTTCGCCAGTGCCTTGCGATAGGCGGCTGCAACCCGGGCTGGTCCATTCGTTGTGATGCAGACGAAATCGGCCTGACTGATTTCCGCCCAGACGTCTTTCTTATCTTCGCGTTCAAGTCGTTTGAAGATCGCATCGAGCGAGAGTCCGACGGCCGACTTCAAACGCTCGGCGTGTTCCTGGTGCTCCTCCAACGCTGCTGCGGCTTTCTTATCCGTGGGGTATTGTGCGGCCCAGACCTCCGGATGTAACTCCGCCAGGGCGATCATTATTTTGAGCATCGCCAGCGCGTTCAGACCGGAATAGTAATGATTAAGATATTCGTCAAACGCACATTCGTAGTTCACAAACGACTCTTGCAGATGCGGGGACCGTAGGGCCTCGGAGGAGCGCTCGTCGGCCGGTGTCGACTCCCACGCCTGGCGCCAGCGTGTCTTACAGTTTCGACCCACGAGCGAGTAGGCCTCCGCACGTTGGTCCTGGTTGATTGACTGATGCTTTAACGCGCGATCCAGCGCCTGGTTCGAGCTCACGAGATCGCCGAGGCGTTGATAGATTGTGCCCAGCCAGATATTCGCCGCGAGATCTTGAGGCTCGACGTTGCGGATGTTTTCCCAAGTGACCTTAGCGCCTGCTAACGCATCGATGTCAAATTGAGCCTTGCCAACTAGACTCCAGCCCTGCAATTCCCATTCGAATCCCTTCACCTCGTACGAGAAGAGTGCGAGATCTCCTGCCTGTTTATTCGCGAACGCTTTCTCGATGTCCTCGCCAAAATCCTGCGGCACCGCGTGGAACTGAGAAGGATCAGGCTCCTTGAGATTGGGGAGTGAATTGAAAACAGGGCTGTCTTTGGCGGTGTAGTCTTTGTGAGCTTTAGTTTGGGTCGCGCGGAGAGTGGTAATTAGATCAGGTAGACTCTCTTTGGGATTGTCTCTTTTGTAGCTGAAATAACGATCAGTTTGCAGGTCGAAAGGGAAAGAGTCGGCGCCGACATCGCACCGGATCATCACCGTCCCGTACCCGCGCAGCGCGTGACGAATGCCGAGTTCGTAAAAAACATTCACATTGCGAACCGACAGATCCGCAACAACCAGATCCGCGGTCAGCAAACGCCGGAACATGTCAAAACGAATATTGCCCGACTCGAAGATGTCGAGCGTCTCTCGTCCTTCGGCGCCAATCGCCTCGAGCGCAGGGCCGATCAATTCCGCGGCGACTTTGTTGAAGTCCAGTTCGTTACCCTGATCGTCCTTTTTTGTTCCAAAGGGACGAATAATGAAAGCGCGCATTGTTTACTTCCCACCGATTAATAAAACTGGCCGAATCGATCGAGACTGAAGTGTTCAATCTTTACGTCCTCAGCCACAGCCTTGCCGACGAGCACCAGGTCGTTGATGTGCTCAACCGAGTCGAGTTTCGCCACCTGAGACGGATCGACGTCGCCAAGCCCGTGATCGCCGAGCCACCTGCTCGTCAGGTCGGCGTTATAGCGCGCGTATAGAAAACGTCGGTTCAAATCTACGGCAGTAGGAATTATTTTCCCGTCCGCGTCACGCGGAATCAGGTCACCGAGTTCACGATCGATTGGAGCACCGTGAACGCAACGCCCAACAGTGCGACAGTTAATGTCCTGGTCCACCTGCGTGCCATACATCAGCGCTGCGGGAAAGTTCGCAAGGTTTGTGAACGCCGACTTTCCAGACGAGTAAATTTCCGCATCAACCCTCGGCGCCGCACCGGTGCCAACTGATATCACGAGCAACTTATCCTCACCAGCGTCCCAACTCAGATTGTATTCCGGCGTCGTCGCCATGCGCGCCATGAGGAACGATGGATTGTTGTATGGTGTCAACCCGCCGTCTTCGAAAACGAACGTCTTCGACGGATCCTTTGGATCCCACTGCAAGACTTCCGGCGCGAAGTAGATTGGCGCGGCACTGCTCGCGCGGACGAGTTGCCAAAGCGGAATGTTGAGGTTGCAATCGGGACGATTTGGGGCGTTGTATTTTGCGTCGGGATTACTGCTGATGGGCCATGGAGAATCAGTGCTGACATTGCGGGTCACGACTAGCAACAGACACTTGAGATGCTGTGGGAAGAGTGTCGTGTTTTTTCCAAAAGTCTTTTGCAACTCCTCCTGGAGGGGCGTCGACTCGTAAAGATGTCGAAGTCGGAACAGGATGAACGACTTATCGAACATCGCTGGTCCGGCTTTCATGTAAAAGTCTGACAACTCCTTGGCAGACATGCCGCGTGCAAGACCGGCAGCGATGATGGCGCCGGTGCTGGTGCCGCCGATGTAGTCGAAGAAGTTGCAGAGACGGAAGTTGTCGCCCTGTCCGCTGTGTTCGCGTAGCAACTCCTCCATCCGAATCAGCACCTGCAAAGTAAGCATGCCACGAATACCGCCACCGTCGAGCGTCAGCAGTTTGCGAGGACTCCTCTTCTTGTACCTGTCCTCCAGTGGACCCCAAAGAGACATGATGAGTTATCCCTCCTACCAATCGCCTTAATCTATGTTTTTTCTGCCGTCTTCGTAATGAAGCTCCAGATCGTGATTCAGAACGTATTCCTGACCAGCCTTCGTCTTCACTCGCGCCCGAATTGGAAAGACACCCCAGCCGGCAGTCTCCAGTTTGAACTTGTCGTCTCGGTTGCTCTTTCGCCGTATCGGATTCGGAAAGGTTGGATGTAAAGTCCATTCTACAAACTCGACCTGATCGAGCGCGGCATCGGGTCCCTCGACCCACACGGCCCATTTCCACCAGTTTTCGCCCTCATAATGCTCAGACTGTCGTATTTCAAGTGGTGTAGACATGGTCTTCCTCAACTAGATTCTGATTGAAACAGCGTCCGCAGACGCCCATCCGGAACTAAACTTAGTTTGACCGCCCAGCACGCCTTCGATTTCGACGTAAGCACGTCGCGGTACGTCGGCGACATTCAGATAGAAACCCTGGTCGAAGACTTCCAGCCGTCCGGGTCGAAATGCCGATTCCAGTCCGCTCAGACCATCCTGCGTCCGGTAACGAATGCCGAAGTTCTGGTCCAATTTCCACCTATTCAGGTCCCTGCGTAAGTCGTCGTCTTGCGGCTCGAGCCTTATGCGGCGGATGTTTCTTCGTCCCAGAGCCCGCGCCAGCTCCGAAACGCAGGCGAGTCGATCCGCTTGACGAAGGATGATGTATTGAACGTTTCCGAGCATTGCGTCAGGCACGTTCACATTCTCTTCGCGGATTGGAACGATCGGTTTGCCTTTGGCGACTCCATACACGAGTTCGTTCTGAACCCAGAGATGAGAGTTGAACTCGGAGGTGTTTGCGGGGTCGCGGATCGTCAGGAATCCAACGACAGCGTCCGATTGGTCGATGTACGACTGGACTCCGGGTTGCAGGATAGTGCCATGCATGTCTTCACCTGTGATGACGACAAATCCCATGCACTCGAGAATGGGAAAGACATGGGTTTTAATCCAACTGTCTCGCTCGTTGTAGCCATAGCCAACAAAGACTCTCATGATTAACTCCCGAGGTGACGTTTCCGGTTCTACTGGTTCGAATCGGAGTGCTTAACGCGTAAGCGAGTGTGCAAGGAAGCAGAAGGCTCGAGGAGACTCGAGCATTGTTGGAACTGGCGGAGGTTATTCCCTTCTTTTACGGAAGTCAAGAAAGTTTTGATTGCTGCTTTTACGACTCGCCGTGACGAGAGCTAAGGCGTGACGCGACGCGTGCGGGTCGCGTTTTTCGGTGAGGTTTCGACGCTCGGCGACGATTTCGAAACTGCCTTTTCAGCGAGCTCAGCCTGTTCGTAAGGGTCGAGGCGAGCGAAGACATAAAATGGTTCACCCGAACGGACCATGCCGAGATAACGAAACGTGTTTCGTACCACTTGTCCAGTTTTTAATGTCGAGATTTGCGGCGGGCTGGAACCAAAAAGCATGCGAAACTCGTTGCCCGCAACGGCTTCGAGCTCCGGCAGATAATCGTTTGAACTTTCGCGCGCAAGGCGAATCGCCATCTGTCGCAATGCTTTGATGCGATTGGAATTCCTGCGGTAGTAACTCGCGCTGACCTCGTGACGGCTGGCCCGGTCGTCAACCACTTCCTGTTCGTTACGCAGGTAGCCGAGGTAGGCACGAACTACGGGTCCAAACTCTTCATCCGAATAAGCGCCTCTATCCTGAGCCGACTGAGCGCACGAAAACGCAAAAACGCCGACAATCAGAAGAGCCGGTAATCTTCTCTTGAGAGTTGCCATGCTATTGCCCTGGCCCAGTCTAGCGCATTTTTATTGAGACGCGCGATTATAGCAGCCGCGCCAGACACAAAATTGCGCACGTCTGTCGGCAATGTTACATTGATCTTCGTTTTCCGTTAAGCGGTATGACTTCCCCGAATACCCAGGCTCCATTCAAGATCGCGCTCGGTGTCTGCGGCGGCATCGCGGCTTACAAAGCCGTCGAAGTGCTGCGCGGTTTGCAGCGTGCTGGCTGCGTGGTTCGGGTGGCGATGACGAAGCGGGCTTGTGAGTTTGTTCAGCCGCTCACTTTTCGCGCTTTGTCTGGTTCACATGTGGTCGTCGATGACTACGCGCCCGACAATCCCGATCCCATCGCCCACATCACTTTTTCACAAACAACGGACCTTTTAATCGTCGCGCCGGCCACCGCGAACATCATCGCGAAATTCGCGAACGGGATCGCGGACGATTTTCTTAGTTCGACTTATCTTGCATGTACCGCACCGGTGCTCGTAGCGCCGGCGATGAACACGACAATGTGGCAGCATCCGGCGACGCAACGTAACCTCGATCAGCTTCGCGGAGACGGAGTGCACATCATTGATCCGGATGCGGGCGAGATGGCGTGCAAAACCATTGGTCCAGGAAGATTGAGTGAACCCGATCGCATTGTAGCGACCGCGCTCGAAATACTTGCTGGTTCAACCAAGAAGGACCTAATCGGCGAACGCGTTCTAATCACCGTCGGCGCGACGCGCGAAGAGATCGATCCAGTTCGCTTCATCTCGAATCGTTCTTCCGGCAGAATGGGTTTCGCACTGGCGGAAGCAGCAGTAAAGCGCGGCGCGGACGTGACGGTTGTGCGAGGTGTAACCACAGTAGAAGCACCTTCGGGTGTCCGAGTCATTAAGGCGTTATCGGCGGATGAGATGTCGCGAGCGGTCACGAACGAGACCGCAAACACGTCGGTCTTCATCGGTGCCGCCGCGATTGCCGATTATCGACCGAGTGAACGTGCCGGCGAGAAGATTAAAAAGTCGCAGGAAACGTTGACGCTGATGTTGGAACGGACTCCCGATGTGCTGTCACAAGTCGCAGCTTCGCGATCGAATGGCATGTTGGTGATTGGCTTTGCGGCGGAGACCGAGAACGTCATCGAGAATGCTACCGACAAGCTCCGACGGAAAAATCTCGACGCGATAATTGCAAACGACGTAACGCGTCCTGATTCCGGTTTCGACACGACAACGAATGCGGTCACGATTATAACGAAAAGCGGTAGTCCGCTTGAATTGCCAGTGATGTCGAAACGTGAAGCGGCTAATCATATTTTGGATGTGATCGTCCGGCTCAGATCTCATGGGAACTGAATTGATTGATTTAGTAAGAAAGCGTTTAGAACACCTGCGCGAGTTAGGTGTGGACTCAATCCGTCTTTCTACTGAAACGCCGGCGGTAACACGAATTGCAAAGACTTCAGCGGATCCATTCGAACAGATCCATCAGGAAATCGGCGCCTGCACTCGCTGCCCGCTGCACGAGCAACGCACCCACGTCGTCCATACCGAAGGCAATCGCAAGGCGCGCTTGATGTTCGTCGGAGAGGCCCCGGGCGCCGACGAAGACGCACAGGCACGGCCATTTGTCGGCCGCGCCGGACAGTTGCTCACGAAGATCATCGAAGCAATCGGCATGAAACGAGAGGACGTTTTAATCGGCAACGTGAACCGCTGCCGCCCCCCAGGTAACCGAGCGCCGATGCCTGACGAAGTCGCGATGTGTAAACCGTTTCTGTTACGCGAGATCGCCGCGGTCCAACCCGAAGTGATCGTTGTTCTTGGCAACACTGCGACCAAGAACCTGCTCGATACGCGCGAAGGCATAACCAAACTGCGTGGGAATTTCCAGGACTACAAAGGCATTCGCGTGATGCCCACGTTTCACCCGGCATACTTGCTGCGCGATCCGTCGAAGAAACGCGAAACCTGGGAGGACCTGAAGAAAGTGCGCGACTACCTGGATAATCCGTGAAGACGATACAAAGCGAACCTCGCGAACCTCACAGCGCTGGAACCGCCTCAACCTCTGCGTTTGCTGAAGTGGCAATGCCGCTTCACGTATTTCAGACCTTCACTTATCGACTCAATCCCGCTCTGAGTGCGCAAGCGGAAGTTGGTGCACGCATCGTTGTGCCTCTGGGACGAAAGTTAGTCACCGGCTACATCGTCTCTTTAACCGGCGGGCTTTCAGCCAATCTGGCCGAAATAGAGATCAAGGATGCACACAGCCTGGTCGATTTGGAGCCGGTGTGCAGTCCTGAAATTCTGCAACTCGCTTGTTGGGTCGCAGACTACTACGCCTGTCCTCTGGGCGAAGTCATCAAAGCTGCTCTACCACCCGGCATGACGCCTTCGACGAAGGGCGCTTTCGTCAAACCAAAGTTGCGACGTTTCGTTCGCCTGCTCGACGCGAACGAACAGAAGCTTACCGACGCGCAATCGCGAGTGGTCCAGGCGCTTGAAAAAAGCGGGCCGATGTCGCTGCAATCGTTATGCGAGATCGCGGCGGTTGGTGCATCCACAGTTGCCTCACTAGCCAGGAAAGGCCGCGTCGAAGTCTACGATGAAGCTGTGCGACGAGATCCGCTCGCGCACACGGCCCACCAGGAACCCTCGACATTCACGTTAACCAATGCGCAACGCGGGGTGTTGCAGGAAATCGAACATCAGATCGCGCGGGGAACGTACGGCGCTTTCCTGTTGCACGGTGTGACGGGCAGTGGAAAGACCGAGGTATACATTCGCGCCATGCGCAACGCGCTCAGTCTCGGCCGTTCGTCGATGATGCTCGTGCCGGAGATCGCGTTGACACCGGTCTTCTCGCGCCGGCTACGCGCGGAGTTTGGCGACCAGGTCGCGATCTTCCATTCGTCGTTGCAGAAGGGCGAGCGGTTTGACGAGTGGACGCGAGTGAAAAACGGCGAGGCTCGCATTGTCATCGGCACGCGCTCTGCGGTGTTTGCTCCGGTGCAGAACCTCGGACTGATCGTCGTCGATGAGGAACATGAATCGAGTTACCGGCAGCAGGAGTCGCCTTACTACAACGCGCGCGACACGGCGATCGTCCGCGCCCAAAAAGAATCCGCTACAGTCGTACTCGGTTCGGCGACTCCTTCACTCGAATCGTTCTACAACGCCCGTCATGGGAAGTACGCCATGCTCGTGCTCCCGGAGCGCGTCGGTGCGCGACCGATGGCGCCGGCAACGATCATCGACATGCGCAACGTGTTTGCTCGTCACGGAAAACCACGCGTGTTTTCCGACGAACTACTTGATGCGATACGCAGAACACATGAGCGCAAAGAGCAGTCGATCATCCTGCTCAACCGGCGTGGTTATTCACGCTTCATTTTGTGCCGCTCCTGCGGCGAGACGATTCAGTGTCCCAACTGCGACGTGACGCTCACCTATCACCGCAGCGAGCGCGTGATGGTCTGTCATTACTGCAACCACCGGCAAGCCGTGCCTCGCGTCTGTCCCACCTGCGAGAAAAAGTACATCTACTACGTTGGCGAGGGTACGGAACAACTTGAAGAAATGTTGACGCAGTTCTTCCCTGCGTTGCGTGTGGCGCGCATCGATCGCGACACGACTGCGCGGCGCAGCGTGTTTGAAAAATCGCTGGCCGACTTCAGCAACGGTGAAATCGATACGCTCGTCGGTACGCAGATGCTGGCGAAAGGTCACGACTTTCCCAACGTGACCCTGGTGGGAGTCGTCTCGGTCGACACGGGTTTAGCGTTGCCGGATTTCCGTTCAGCGGAACGGACGTTTCAACTCATAACCCAGGTAGCCGGTCGCGCGGGTCGCGGCGATCGTCCGGGCAAAGTTCTGATTCAAACTTACCACCCATATCACTACGCGTTGCGACACGCGTGCGCGCAGGACTACGAAGCGTTCTATAACGAGGAGATCAACTACCGGAAGAATCATTCGTATCCGCCGTTCGTCGCGCTTGCCAGCCTGCTCGTGCATGGACCAGATCTGGGTCGCGTGCGCACGGACAGTCTCGAATTGCGAAAACAGCTCGATCTCGCAAACGAAGATCGCAAATGCCGGATACTTGGTCCGGCGCCCGCGCCGCTGGCGCGGCTAAAAAGCGAGCATCGTTATCAACTGCTGATTAAGTCGCGCAGCCGCAAACAAGTTCGGGCGATTGCTGATGCAGCGCTCAAAACAGTAACGGATAAAGGAATCAATCCGCGTTCAGTCAATCTGGAAATCGATCCGGTATCATTCATGTAACCGGGTGCGCTAAACTTCGCGCATGAAACTTTCAGAACTCGCAACGCTGACCAGCGCGCGCCTTGAAGGAAACTCGGACGACATTGAAATCACCGGGGCCGCGGGGTTGAATGAGGCAACCGAAGGCCATGTGACCTTCCTCGCCAATCCTCGCTACACGCCGCGTGTGAACACAACGCGCGCGTCGGCAATTTATTTGAGCGAAGACGCGACCACGGCTCGACAAATCTCGATCCTAAGAGTGAAAGATCCCTATCTCGCCTACACGCGCGCGCTCAGAATCTTCTATCCCGAACCTGAGTTTGAACCCTTTATTCATCCAACCGCCGTCATCCATCCGACGGCGCTACTGGCAGAGAACCAGGTGGCTGTCGGCGCAAATAGCGTGATCGGTCGCAACGTGCAGATTGGACCAGACGTAACCATTCATCCCAACGTTACGATCTACGACGACGTGACGATTGGTAGGGGTTCGGTGATTCATTCGGGGGTCGCCGTGCGTGAGCGAACAGTCATCGGGGAACGCGTGATCATTCACAACAATTCAGTGATCGGTTGCGACGGTTTTGGTTACGCAAAAGACGAACAACGGCGTTGGCTGAAAATTCCGCAGGCCGGCAGAGTGGTTCTTCAGGATGATGTAGAGATCGGCGCAGGCACGACGATCGATCGCGCATCGGTCGGCGAGAGTCGTATCGGACGCGGATCGAAGATCGACAACCTGGTCCAGATCGGACATTCGTGCACTGTGGGCGAGGATTCATTACTCTGTGCTCAGGTGGGACTAGCGGGCAGTTCGCATATCGGCAGTCGCGTGATCCTGGCGGGACAAGCAGGTGTGGCAGGCCACCTAACGATCGGCGACGACGTCGTCTTGACTGCCAAAAGCGCGACCAGTCACGATATTCCGGCGGGTAAAGTTATCTCTGGAATTCCGGCGTTTGATAACCGCGACTGGCTGAGATCAACAGCCGCGTTTCGAAGGTTGGGAGATATTCAGCGGACGGTGCGCGATCTGGAGCGGCGTATGAAAGATGCGGATGCTAAGTAATCGCGCCACCGTCGACAATCACAACTTCGCCGTTCATAAAACTGTTCCGCTCACTCACCATGAAAGCCGCATACTCGGCGAGCTCTTCCGGTCGACCGAGTCTTCCGGCGGAAGTCCAGAAGTCGTGCATCTGAAGTAAACGATCCGGCAGCGCCTGGGCCAGGTCGGTGTCGAATATTCCCGCCGCAATGGCATTCACCCGCACGCCAAACGTTGCTGCCTCACGCGACAAACATTTGGTGAACCCGATCATCGCCGCTTTTGACGTCGCGTAATGGACCGCGGTTGGCAGTGCGCGCATCGCGCCAATCGAAGTGATGTTGAGAATGATTCCCTTCCGCTGCCGGATCATCTGTTTGTAGATCGGCTTTGTGACCGCGAAGAGACTATCGACGTTAGTGTGAATCACTTCATCCCAGGCGCGATCGGTCGTGGTTGCGAAGTTGTCGCCTCGGTTGATAGCGGCGTTGTTAACGAGAATGTCGATCCCGCCCCACTTCTCCACCAATTCTCTCGTCATCTTCTTCATCCCAACGCGATCGACCACGGACACCTTCGCATTGAACGCGCGCCGGCCATGAGCTTCAATCTTGCTGATCATGTCGGCGGCGAGGTCGTCCCGTGAGTTGTAGCTAAAAGCAACATCTGCGCCTTCGCGGGCAAAAATGTCGCACATTGCCGCACCAATGCCACGCGTTCCTCCAGTGATGAACGCTCTCTTTCCCTCAAGCAAGAGACTCACTCAGTTATCTTTTCTCCTAATCTGGGCCACGAAGAGGCACACAAAACACAAACACTTTCTGCCTTACCGTTGAACCTTTTGCTCTGTGTGCCTTTTGTGCTCGCGTGCCTTTTTGTGGTTACGCTGAGGCTACTTCACTCAAAACTGCTTTTTCAGGTTGTGGAATCAATGCCGCGATCTCTTCAACAATATGCCTTGTGGCGTTGGGAATTGCCAACCCAACAGTGGCTGCGCGGAGTCGCGAATAATGCAGTTCGTCTTCCAGCATGCGTCGAATAACCGGCACGACGTCGCTGGGCCGTCTGAGCATGACACCCGCGCCACGCTGGGCGATCAAGTTCGCCGTGCCTGCTTCCTGGGGCATCGGCTCCGTGATCATGTCGCCAATGATCGGAACGCGGCAAGCGAGCGCTTCGAAAGTCGTTAAGCCGCCCAGTTTCGAGATCATCACATTCGCAGCGCTCATCAGTTTTTCGATCTCGTCGGAATAACCAATGACTTTGACTGGAAATGGCGCGTCGAGAGCGATAGTTTCGGCGGCAGCCCGCAAGTCTTCGTTCTTGCCTGCCAGGAAAATCGCCTGCACGTCCAACTCGCCGCGGGCCAGCTCGCGAAAGATCTGCGGTATGTTGCCGCCACCAACCCAACCGGCATTTACAAAGACAGTGAATTTCTCCGCGTCCAATCCGAGGGCGCGTCGCGCAGCCTGCGCCGCTTCTTCACCCGGATAAGCAAACTTCGGATGAACGGGCATGCCCGATATCTTGATCCGCTCGGGCGCCACGCCGTAATCGATTAATTGCCGTCGTGCGTCGTCGCTGGCGACCAGGTAAAGCGTCACCGCGTCACACGCCCAACCTTTCCAAAAGCCGTAACAGGGATCGGTCACGACGGAAACAAGCGGCACGCGATCCGCCAGCCCCAGATCCTTAAGCACACGTCCGAAGATGTGCTGAGTTAACGGGTGAACACTGACAACAATGTGCGGGCACCAACGTTCGAAGAGATCGCGCACGTAACCTACGCATCGTTTGTGAAAGAATTGACGCGTGTCGGGCCGGATGCGGTTGATGAACCAGTAGTAATACTTCATCCAATGCTGCCGGTTGCGTAGGATCCAGTTGTAAAGCCGGACCAGCTTTTCCGCCAGGTGATGTGATTCCTCGACCGCCCGCACAACCCGCACCGCGTACGATTCGCCATCGAAAAACTTCTGCACGCCCGCGACGATTGCCGCCGCAGCGGAACGATGCCCGCCGCCTGTGTCAGACGAGATTATTAGGATTTTCGGATTACGCGGTTGCGAGGACATTGGTTTTCTGGTCTTTGTTCTTAGTCCTTGGATCTTGGTTGTGGCTAAAACCCTTCCGCCGTTATGCCCTCAGGCTGCGGATCCATGCGATCGATGGCCTTCCGCGCCTTTTTCATCTCACGTTCCAGTTTCTTGATCTGGATCAAGTGACCTGGATTGAATGGCAACGATGGGTAGTAACTATTTGACTCGTGTGTGCAGAAACAACCGTCAGCCGCTTTCTGCCGGCGCTCTTTCATCGCCGGCGACAGCCAGAGCTTCTGAAAATTCCAATCGAAATCGCGCAGATTCCCGATGGGCGCAAGGTTCTCGCACGACGAAACTGTGCCTTCATCGTAAATCACACCACCTGCCGTGCCCGCGTAACATTTCATCTGCGCAGTCTGTGTTTCCTGCGTCTTCGCAATCAGACCATGCATGTAGATATCGATCGCGGCTTTGAAAAACCCGGCTTTTCCGCCGTAGTTGTTTTTGATTGCGGCGTGTCGCGAGTCGTCGTCGATCATCTGGGCCAACTTCGCGTAGCGCGAATGATCGATATCGAGCTCCTTCGGATCGGCTGAAGGCGGACGAATGTAATTGAAGTTAACCTTGTCGGGTTTCAAGTCGTACTTCAGGAAGTCGTACCACTCGAAGATCGTGTTCTGATTCGAGTTCATGAAGCAGGTACATGTTTGCACGTCGAGTCGCGGATACTCTTTCTTAATTGACTGAAGCTGACGCGCGGTGTCGATCGCGATGTCCCACGAACCGGCTTTCTGTCGGATCTTCTCGTGTTCCTGTTTCGGACCATCTATGCCTAACGCGACCGTGACGTTGAGATCCGGGCACTCCTGAAGAATGCGCGTAATGTCCGGGAAGATTCGTTTCTGAATCTGCCCGTTGGACATGATGTAGATCGATTCGAGCTTATTGTTGGTATGAAACGCACGCGCGATTTCCGGCAGGTCTTTGCGGGTAAACGGCTCGCCACCGGCCAGGATCAGAACACCAAGGTTGCCGCCCAGAGTTTCAGAGATCCGCTCAATCTCGTGAGTTTTCATCTGAAGCTTCTTGCGTGGGCGGTCGTCGAGTTCGTCGGTGAAGAAGCAGTGCGTGCAACGCATGTCGCAAACCGATGTAACCAGAATATTCAGTAATACGGGCGAAAACGGTTTCCCGATCGCGAGTTTTGCGTACCGCTTCAATAGTTCCTTTGTCGTAAAATCCATTTATTCCTCAATCTCTTCTGCGCGCTCTTCTGCGCGCGCGCAAAAGCGACCGATCTTAACACAGTTAGACGTTCTTACGGGAGGCTGCGTTCGCCGCGATTCTGAATGCCCAGCGCGCGCATGCGGCGATACAAGTGACTGCGATCGACGCCCATCAACTCAGCCGCGCGAGAAACGTTTCCTTCCGCCTCCTCGAGCTTTCGCTGGATGAACTCACGATGATAGGCCTCGGTTGCCTCTTTGAAGGATGGAAACCTGAACGATGCCGCGGGAGGTTCTTCCTTGCCGTGAGGCGGCAAATCCGCAGCCGTAACCTTCACACCCGGATGCATGATCACAACGCGCTCGATCGTGTTTCGCAACTCACGCACGTTGCCGGGCCATGAATAAGACTGCATTTCTTCGATTGTTTCCGGCAGGAATTGTTTTGGGCGTTTGCCGTACGACTTCGAGAAATGTTGGTTAAAGTAATCAACCAGAAGCGGCACGTCTTCGAGACGTTCGCGCAACGGTGGTAACTCGAATGGAATCACATTCAGGCGATAGAACAGGTCGGCACGAAAGTTTCCCTGCTCGATCTCAACGTCCAGGCGTTTATTGGTGGCGGCGATCAATCTGACATCAACCGTAATCGAAGTGCCACTGCCTACCGGTTCGAAACGTTGCTCCTCGAGCACTCGCAGCACCTTCGCCTGCACCTTTGGACTCATGTCTCCAACTTCGTCGAGAAAGATCGTCGCGCCGTCCGCGAGTTCAAACTTGCCTTTTTTCGCAGCCGTCGCGCCAGTGAATGCGCCTTTTACGTGTCCAAAAAGTTCCGATTCGATCAGCTCTTCTGGAATTGCCGCGGAGTTTACTTCCACAAACGGCGCCGCGGCTCGAAGTGATTCGGCATGAATCGCGTGGGCCACCAGTTCTTTACCCGTACCTGATTCACCGTAGATCAAGACGCGACCGTCAGTCGGCGCAACCACAGAGATCTGCTTGCGCAACGCTCGCATCGCGACCGACTCGCCAACCATCGTGTACTCGCCTGCGAGAGCGGCAGCCATGTCGGCGTTCATCAGTTCGAGTCGTTGTTGGCGCAGCGCGTTGCGAACCGTGAGTACAGTCTTTTCGATCGACAGTGGTTTTTCGATGAAGTCGAAGGCGCCAAGCTTTGTCGCGCGAACGGCGGTCTCGATATTGCCGTGACCGGAGATGATGACGACAGCCGCGTCCGACCCGGCGGCGCGCAGTTGTTTTAGAGTTTCGAGTCCGTCAATCCCGGGAAGCCAGACGTCGAGCAGGATGCAACCGTAAGCGCGGCGGCCGAGTGCTTTCAAACACTCTTCTCCACTCGCGACAGCGTCGGCGACGAAGCCCTCGTCTTCCATCACCGCGCGCAACGTGTCGCGAATGCCTCGCTCGTCGTCAACTATGAGAATCGAGTCCATTTGTTAGTGTCAGTCAGTGGTCAGTGGTCAGTGGTCAGTTGTCGGTAGTCAGTAGTCAGTGGTCAGTGGTCAGTAGTCAGTAGTCAGTAGTCAATAGATGAACCTTCTGAACCACTAACAACTTACTAACAACTAACAACTAACAACTGACCACTGACCACTGACAACTGACCACTGACTACTGACTACTATTGACTGGTAACTCAATCACAAACTTTGCCCCGCGTGGTTCATTCTTCTCAGCCCTGATCGTTCCGCCGTGCTCAAAAATGATTCGTTGAACGATCGCGAGGCCTAGACCGGTGCCGCTGTCGCGACGTGAAAAGTACGGCTCGAACAAGCGACGAAAATCACCGGGCGCTATTCCCCGCCCTGTGTCGGCAACTTCTACTCGCACCAGACCGACATCGCGATCCGTCGTGACGGTGATTACCCGCTCGTCGCTGACAGAAACAAGCGCGTCCAATGCATTGTCAATGAGGTTGACGAACACTCGTTTAATCTGTTCTACGTCGAGCATCGTTGCCGGAAGATCGGGATCAAGCTGGACGTCAATGCGCGCTCCGTCGAGACGTTCTTCGTAGAGTCCGACCGCCTGGTTTACTACTTCGTTCAGACTTGCGACTTCGAATCGCGTCGCCGGCAGACGCGCAAAACGCGAAAACTCGTCCACCATTGCTTTCAAACTCGCAACTTCGCGGCTGATCGTTTCCGTGCATTCGGTAATCACAGCCGCAACTTTCCGTTCGTCAATGCGCTCGTCCGTCCCCCCGGTCGTGCCGTTATTACTTCCGTTTGCGTTTGCCCGAGCATAACTCTTCGCGATGCGTTCGGCTGAGAGTTGAATCGGAGTGAGCGGGTTCTTGATTTCGTGGGCCATACGACGAGCCACTTCACTCCAGGCCGCGGCTCTCTGTGCAGCCAGCAACTCTGACAGGTCTTCTATCACCAGCACGACACCGGGTCGCGGACCCGTCGCATCACGCATCGCAGTTGCCGTCATCGCGACCGGCAGTGGTCCGCCACCGTTCGGTGTACCACTTTCCAGTTGCGTCTGTTCGGAGGCGTGCCCCATGCGGCGTGCGCGACGCAAAAGTCGATCGACAACAAGCCAGTCCTCGATGTGGATCAGGCCCTGCAACTGCGGGTTTTCTCCGAGCCCGTCAACCAGCCCCAGCATACGGGCAGCCGAACGATTTAAGGTCGTAACGCGATCGTTCTCGTCAACTGAAACGACGCCCGTCGACAACGACTGCAATACCGTCTCAATGTAGTTGCGACGTTCGCGTAGAGCGAGGTTCTTGTCGCGCAGCTCTGCCGCACCCGCCTCGATTCGGCTGCGGTTTTCCTCGAGTTGCGTCGTCATCTGGTTGAACGATTCGGCCAGCAAAGCTAGTTCGTCATCCGCAATTGTGGTAACGCGATGCGAAAGGTTGCCGCGGGCGATCTCGTTGGAAGCCTCAGCGAGCGCTTTGATCGGCGTCGCAATTCCCCTTGCTAGATAGATCGCGACCCAGCTCGAAACGAACAACAGGATCAGCGTCATCAATCCCAACGTCGATAGTCCGAGCAAACGCACCCGACGCTGCTTGCCGACCAGTTCCTGATAATCGCGCTCCGACGCTGAAACGAAATCAGCGAGATCGTTCGATGCTCCCTTCGGCGGGG
>Ga0209486_10000060_pt1 | contig 54066 bp, 45 predicted proteins | sample NCCompost_FD_187518 | JGI IMG/M metagenome (GOLD analysis project Ga0209486, IMG submission 187518) | Agricultural soil microbial communities from Utah to study Nitrogen management - NC Compost (SPAdes) (version 2) | ecosystem: Environmental > Terrestrial > Soil > Agricultural land | place...
CCAACTATGAAGCGGCGCTCAAAGACGTTACGTTTGCGATTGAAAACAACCCGAACTGCAAAAGAATGTCAGAGCTTCGTGGCGATATTTATCTGCTCAAAGGAGATCTGACGGCGGCGATTGATAGTTACTCAACGATTCTGAACGATGGAAACGGGTATAACCGTGACATTTACTGGAAAAGAGGCAAGCTTTATTTAGAAACCAGCGAGGCGCAAAAAGCCATCGACGATTTTACCGCGGCAATCGGGTCAAGCTCGTTGTGCGAAAGGGATTATGAACTCCGCGCGCGCGCCTTTCGTTTAGCGGGAGATATGCAGGCGGCTGAGGCGGACGAAGAACGTGCGCGGCAAGCGGTGAAGAACCAGAAGAGTTATACGGGGTCTGAATATTGTCATTACCACAAGCAATAAACTCCAAGTGTTCACTTTCTTGCGGCGCGATACTCTGAACGGCTTTGACGGAGAGTCAAACCACGCGGTCCCTCCACCCGGATCGTGTGGATCCGTCCATCTCGTCTCTTCTCCTCAGGCGGATAAAAAGCCAGCACGTATGCCGAGCTGACCTCTTCCGCTAAAGCTCGAAACAACGGGGCGTAATCCCGTTCGTTAGCGTAAACATTTCTGCCACCCGTAAGTTCCGCTAGTCCGCTGACATCCAACGGCGTAGGCAATGGTGTCTGGGTCGACGAAGGCATCACGCGCGAGTACGAAGGCAGCGTTACGACAAACACGCTGACGTCAGCGGCATTCGCTCGCTCGATCACTGTTTCCGGTTTCACCGTATCGCCAACCGGAAAACCATCAGTAACTACCATCACTGCGCGCTTCATTAGCCGGCGCTCGCGTGTACGGGGCGCACTGCGAACCAGCATTCGTACTGCGTCGTCCACTGCGTCATAGGTATGGGTCGATAGTCCACTGGGTGCATCCTTCAAGATGCGCTCCAGTGATTCGTCGAGCTTGCGCGTGTCGGCGGTGAACTTCTGCAACGTCTTGACATGCATGCCGAAGGTCATCACGGCATAGGAAACCGGGTAATCGGCAAGATAATTTGAAAACGACCGGAGCGCCCCACGCAGGCGCACGATCTCGTCGGCCGTCATACTCCCTGATACATCTAGAGCGAAGACAATCGCGAGCGGTCGCAATTCGCCTTGTCGTTTTTCGATCTGAAAGAACGCGATCTGTTGTTCGACACCGTCGGAGTAGATTTTGAAGTCTTCAGGGCGAAGGGTTCGTACCGGGCGACCCATCGAGTCGGTTGCAGTGACATCTACCGAAACCAAATCCGTGTCAAAGCGGAGTATGTCTTCCGGTTCCTGATTGATGGGGAAAACTTTGCGCGGTCGCTGTTGGGGCGGGTTTGACGGATCTTGCGGAACACCGGGCGTGACTACGACCATAGCGGCCATCGGCAGAAGCACGAGCAGCAATAACTTCACTACAAAAGCCGCTGTTTTCTTCATCAAACCTCTCTTCTAGCCGTCGCGTCAAGGATTATACGGAGGCGACCCGAGGAAGCAAACGGTGATATGATTCAGCGCATCAATAGGGGAAATCCGTCGTCTATTACGTGGAGGACTAACTGTGAGATTCAACAAAACTGCCTTCGCCGTGCTGCTAAGTCTCCTCATTACAGGCGTCGTCCTGGGTCAAGATAAAGACAAGTCGCTCGGCTCAATCAAAGGCAAAGTCCGCGTCGAGACCGGTACTCCTGCGGGCGTGACCGTCCTCGTCAGACGTGGAGAAACCGAAGTCACGCGAGTCCAAACAGAGAAGGGCGGCGATTTCAAGGTCGGTCGGCTAACCCCAGGCATCTATGGTCTAACGTTCCGAAAAGCAGGCTTGAGCATCGGTACGATCGAAGATGTCGAAGTTAAGGCGGGGAAGACCCGTTCGCTCGGAGATCGACTCATACTCACAGTTGACGAAGGATCGATCGCTTTCTTGAGCGGATCGGTCTTCAACGCCAGTGGCCACAGCGTTCCGAATGCGAAAGTCGAGCTCGCCCGAGTACTCGAGGACGGAACCACAAAGAAGGTTGATGGACGGCTTACGACCGAGACTGGTTCGTTCAAGTTTCGCCTGTCTCCGGACGCCGCCAAGTATCGCGTCAGCGTTAAGACTGACGGTGCCGACCCCGTGAGTACAGACGTGCAGATCGATGGGGCGGCTGTTTATCGAGTCGCACTCAATCTACCTCCTAAATCATAACTTTCCGTGACTGAAGAGAATCGAGAAGAGTTCTTAACCGCGAAGCAACTCGCGAAGCATTTGCAGGTCAGCGAATCGACTGTAAGACGGCTCGCAGCAAAACGGCGAATACCTTCCGTTCGATTAACGCCGCGAATAATCCGTTTTCACCTCGACGCAGTGCGCGAAGCGTTGGAAGTTCCTCGTTATCGAATTCGACACGGTGAGTACTCGGAGCGCGTAGACGACGCACAGATGTCGTTTGAAGATCTCTTGTTGTTGAGCTGAGAATCAGGCTTGCTTCTTTGGCGCTCGCGTTGCGTTAAATTCCACCCACTTGTCGTTCTGTTTTATGAAGATTTGCGGCGCGCGAATCCTGAAACCCTTTCCAAATGCGGGATTCGAGGCAAGGAACTTTTTCACCGTCGGTTGATCCCCCGTTGCCACACGCCATTTGCCCTCTTCGCGGATCAGGTACTGCTGGGCAACGATCTTTCCTTCGGCTTGAATGGGGTTGACGACGCGTCCATAAAGGACCGTGTCGACCACTGCGAGATTGCCAGACACTTTGATGGCGCCGATGTCCATGCGATCGAGTTGATAGAAACCCTGGGCGCGTTGGAGCGCGCCTACGAAGCGTTCGCGCGACATGCGACTGCGCGCGGAAGCCGGGAGCAGATCGTAAAGCGCGCTGTAGTTGTGCGACTTTAACTGTTCGAACACACCCTGCACCGTGGTGCGTACCTCTGCTTGCGAAGCTTGCGCTGTTAGTGGCATTAGCACCACTACCGCGATCATCAATAGCCGTAAAGAGGCACAAAAGACACCAAGCCCACAGCTCCTTACCTTAGATCTTTTTTGCGGCTCTTGTGCTTTCTGCGACTTTTTGTGGCTAATCATCGTCAATCTCTGAGCTCTCTTCTTCATCATCCTTAAGTTTCTGCTTCAACTGCGCGCGGTAATTAAGAATCCACGCAACTCCACCAAGCGCCGCAGCGAAGAACGCGTTGTCGTAGTTGCCACGGTACGCGAAGTACAAAGCTACTACGCCACAAACTGCCGCCGCGATCAACCAAAACACCTTCACTTAACGGTCACCGGCAACGTCAGGTCCATCGTACCAGGAGCATAACAAACCTGATCGTCACATGCCTGGACGCGCAATTTTCCTGAAAGGTTGTGTTCACCGGGTTGGGCGGACTTTGCCGCGCTGAGGCGTACCTTGAGATCCGTTTCGCCTTCATAAACTGCCAGGGGCTGGTCGGAGAAGGAGAATTTCTTTGTCAGTCCGGTCGGGTAGGTGAGGAAGTCGACGGAAATGCCCGCCGCAGGCGTGAGATCCAGCTCGGTTGCGATTAGGTAAGAGAAGCTCGGCGGATTCGCGTTTACGTGATAGCCGGTATCGATCTTGAGTCGAACTATCGCGTCGCCTGATTCACCTCTCGTGACCGTGGCCGCGACCGGCGTCGCCTTGACTACACCAGTTGAGGTGACTCCACGTTTCTGATTGGTGTTTGCAGGTGGTTGGGAGTTACTACACCCAACCACAAGCAGACACAGATAAAGACTAATCGCCCATTGGGGTCGAAAGCGCGTCAGCCAATTGAATTCGTTTTGCACGCCGTACAAAATACCTAAATAACAACCCGAGCGGCAAAAGGACGAAGACTGCGACCGGAACCATAATGATGATAAAGCGGACGAGGAACAACAGGATCGCCGAGCCCAGGTCGACGCCTTCCGCGACAGCATCACGCAGGTTGCGTCCAAAGGTGCTGGTATTGACAACGATCTGTCGTGGTCCTTCCAGGGTGACGGCGATCGTTGAAAGGCTCGCACGGTTTTCGAGAAAGCGCCTGCGTCCCTCGAGCTTCTCGATGTCGGTTCTGACGTCGGCGACCTGACGTTGCACTTCGAGCGCGTCCTCGACTTTCCGCGCCTGCTTCATGATTTCCAAAAATTGAAGCTCGAGCGCTCTTTGCGTCCTGATGCGCGCTTCAAGATCGATAAACTCTTCAGTGACGTCCTGTCCCGTGACGTTTTCTTCGCGAAGCGTGGTCGCGAGGCCACGGATCTGATCCAGTGCGGATCCGAAACGGTCCGAGGGGACACGCACGACGAGCTTGATGTCGAGTGTGCGTTTTGCAGGATCGGCGTCCTCGCGTTGTTTGGCCTCGGAAGTGACGACGAAACCGCCGTGAGACTCGGCGATAGAGGTTACTTTGTGTTGCATGTCGGAGGTCGACTTGACCTCCAAAGTGAGATTGGCGTTACGAATGATCTTGCGATCGGCAGCTTCGGCCGCCGAGGCAGCGGTGTCGGCGTGCGTTAGCGATACTTGTTGGAACTCGGCCTTCGGAGCAGCATAAGCGGTTTTCGCAACACTATCCGTTTCGCTTACCGAACTTCGCGTCGTTGCGACTCCTTCCGCCGCCGGTTTCGCATCCGAATCGGCGCCCGCCGGCGCCTTCCGCCCGCTGTCACACCCCGCTAACGCCATCAATAAAACAAGCAAGAGCCCGATGGGAGATTTCATGATAGCCCTCCAAAGAGTGATTGAAACGACACTCTTGGAACGCGCAAGAAATCCAGACTTGCAGTCCAGGTGGGAGAATTTTACGGCTCAAACGCTTAAACGAGCTTTGCACGAAAAGTAGCTAAGAATCGACCTTGGTCGGGATTCGATTGCGCTCTAGGGTCTCGCAGAGAAGATTCCTCCCAAATCTCACTTTTTGTGCGAAGCAGTTTCGAACGGTTTTAAGATTCCTCGTCCTCACCGTCAGGCTTCTTAATCCCGAACTTTTCCAGGCGATACTGAAGGGTCCTGAAAGTTAGGCCGAGGAGTTTAGCGGCCTTCGTGATGTTGTAGTCCGTTTGCTCCATCGCCTGGGTGATGAGGTTGCGCTCGACGTCCTCGAAGTTGATTCCTTCAGCGGGTAACTTGAAGGCACCCTCCGCGGCTGGACCAACGTCCTGACGTACCTCGGTCGGAAGATCTTCCAACGTGATCTGATCGCCTTCTGCTAACAGGATCGCCCGTTCGATCGCCGACTCCAACTGCCGCACGTTTCCAGGCCAACTGTAGTCGAGCATCATTCGCCGAGTTTCGGCGGTCAGGCCAGTGATGAGGCGGGAGGTGTTTCTGGTGTGTTTTTTAAGGAAGTAGTCGATTAGCACCGGAATGTCGTCACGGCGTTCGCGCAATGGCGGCACGTCGATCGACAAGACGTTGATGCGGTAATAGAGGTCGTCGCGAAAACGCCCGTCGCTGACCATCGCGCGGAGATCGCGATTCGTTGCCGCAATCACGCGAACGTCCACGCTTATTTCATGCGTACCTCCAACACGCCGAATCTTTCGTTCCTGGAGTGCGCGCAGAAGTTTCGCCTGGATGCCGACGTCGAGCTCAGCGATCTCGTCGAGAAACAACGTGCCGCGGTCTGCGATTTCGAACAGACCCTTCTTTTCCGCATGCGCGCCGGTAAACGATCCCTTCTCGTGTCCGAAGAGTTCCGACTCGAGCAGGTTCTCGTTAATCGCCGCGCAGTTGACCGCTTGAAACATCTCCGCGGAACGCGGGGACTGATTGTGAACCGCCCGCGCGATCAGTTCCTTGCCCGTGCCCGATTCGCCGCGAATCAAAACCGTTGAGTTTGACCGCGCGACTTTGAGGATCATTTTCTTGACAGTTTCCATCTTCGGCGAAGCGGAAATGATCTCCACGTCGATCGCGTCGAGACGATCGAGAGCGCGGTTGATAGTTTCCAGCAGCGCTGCTTTGTCGTACGGCTTTTCGAGGTAGTCAAATGCACCGCGTCGCAACGCTTCCTTCGCTGATTCGATCGAACCGTGTGCGGTAAGCAGGATGACGATGATGGAAGAATCGAAAGCGAGCAGGTGTTGCAACAGCTCAATACCGTCCATGCCGGTCATCTTCAGATCGGTCAAAGCCAGATCGAAACGTCGGTCTCTGGCAAACTTCACTGCTGCTTCTCCGGACGCAGCGGTGGTTACGTCGTAACCTTCATCCGCGAGGATCATCTCGAGTATCTCTCGCTGCGACTTCTCGTCGTCAACAACCAGTATGTTCTTCCGCGACATAGTTAGCTCTCTTTAGCCGGTAAAATTATCGTGAACGTCGTACCGCTACCTTCCTTCGATGCGACACTTATCGTGCCGCCGTGATCGTCAACTGCTTTTTTAACAATTGCCAAACCCAATCCGGTCCCCGTGTCCTTGGTCGAAAAATAAGGTTCGAAAACTTTGGCGATGTCCTGTGCCGCGATGCCGCAACCGCTATCGGAGATCTCGACCTTCACCGAGTTTGCCTCCGCGTTTGAAAGTTTGATTGCGATGCTTCCGCCCGACCCGTCGATCGCCTCCACCGCGTTGATAACGAGGTTAGTAAAAACTGAACGAAGTGATTCTCGATCGCCCAGGACCTTCGGTAACGGATCGTCCTGCACAATCTTAGTTTCGATTCCGCATTCTTCAGCTCGCCCTTCGACCAACCGCAGCGCGTCTTCAGCTTCGGCACGAATGTCCAGGTCCTGCAATTCGAGCTTCGACGGGCGTGAATACTTCAAAAAGTCGGTGATGTGACGATTGATGCGCGCGACTTCCGTTTTCAATTGATTCGTGAGTTGGACGAACGTTGCCTGCTTTTCCGCATCAGCCGGCGCGAACGACGAACGAAGATGATCGAGCGTGAGATTAATGTAGTTGAGCGGGTTTCGAATTTCGTGCGCGATCGCGGCAGCAAGTCGTCCGACCACGGCTCCTTTCTCCGCTTGATGCAACTGCCATTCGAGTTCGCGTGCGCGTCCGAGTTTTGCGGTCATCTCATTGAACGCGGTCGCGAGTGTGCCCATCTCATCAGCACGATCGGTTTTCACTTGCACGTCGAAATTTCCACCGGCCACGTTTCGCGCCGCGACCGAGAGATCTTTAATAGGACGCGTGAAGCGCCAGACAAAGAACCCGGTCACGAGTGTAGTCACAAACAACACACCCAACGTCAGCAACGCCGATCGTGACGTTTGTCGCTCGAAGACGTTGGTCAGGACGTTTGCCGAATCGAGCACCACTATGATGAAGCGTCGTCCCTGGGTGGTCTCAACCGGAAAATAAAACGCACCGGCTTCTCCGAAGTCCGTGGTGGTTGAAGGCGGAATCCACTCCGGCAGTGCCTGTTCACCTTCGTCGGTGAATTGGACCACACTGCGCAGCGGCAGGATCTGAACGTCTTTGAACTGAACGTAACGGGTGGTTTTGTCTTCGTTCTCGCGAGGGTTGTACTCAGGGTTCAGGCTGTCCCAGATGTTGCCTGCGTCGTCGACCACCATGATATTTAGGACGCGAACTCGTTTGTCGTTGAGCAGCGGTTCATGCATCTCGCCGACGATCTCGACGAGATATTTCGCGCTCTGGAGACTCTTCAGACCGAGCGCGACGCCGGTCATAATCGCCTGTTCCTGCTCGATGATCATGCGGGCGTTGGCTTTGACTGCTCGAAGATTGAAGTAGTACTGGATGCCGAGCGTGAGCCCGAGCATCAAGGCGAGCAGCAGGAGCAGCCGGGCGCGAAAACTTTCTACCAAAACACGAAATCTCATCGCGTCACTAAGAGGAATGGATCGGGCTCGCTGGTTGTCGATTGGGCGAAAACCCGAAGACAGGCAACCCTGTCCGGTTATCGCGCATTTTAGGATCCAGTGAAATATGTATAATCGGTTACTTTTTTATTGCCCACAACTGCCGTGCGATGTTATATTTGCGTCGGCCTCAAATCAATGTCCCCAGAGGCCGCCGTAGGGAAAACTCTTCCCACCCTCAATGTTTGCAGTAGACGTTTGACACTAAGTTAAGAAAAGGGGCGTCTTTGGGAAAGCTCAAAACTGCAAAAATAGCTTTGTTTGAGGAAGGGTTGTCAATAACCGGCAGCCGGAATTTCGTCACCATTTATCGTCTCTTGTAAGTATTCCAAAAGGAAAGGTGTTTAGGCCTGATGAACCTGCATTTCCAATCCCCTAAACGAACCCGGCTCGTTTTCTTTGCAATTATCCTATGTTCGCTTGTTTTTTCCGGAACAGTTTACGGGAAAAAGAAATCCTCTTCGGGCCGTAGCGCCCGCTCTACCAAGACTAAAAAAACCACTGCCCGCAGCCGCACGTCTCGACGTGGCGGAAAGCAAGTCGCGCGAAGTTCGCGACGTCGCGGCGGTCGTCTGTCCGCACGTGAGGTTCGTCGTCAACGAGCACTCGTAGCGCGCGAACAATCGAATTCTATAAGAGCACTGCAACGTCGCCTTGGCCGTCCGCTCACAAAACGCGAACTCCGTCGCATGTCTTCGCGCTCTCGCCGTGCGATGCTCGCGGCGCGTCGTCGCGCTGAAGCCGCCCGCCGGGCTGCAATCGCGCGTCAACGAGCGATCGATAATGCACTGCGAAATGAAGTGCAGGCGTTAATCGCGAGGGATGACATCACCGGTGAGGACATGGAAGTCCGCCGTGTGGCAGTGAACGCGTTGGGCCATCACGCCGGTACGGTGGTGGTAATGGATCCGATGACAGGTCGTGTGTACTCCGTTGTGAATCAGGAGTGGGCTCTGCGTCGTGGATTCAAACCCTGCTCGACAATTAAGTTGGTCACCGGTGTTGCCGGACTTGCAGAGAACGCGATTCCGGCTGTTGACACCGCGGGTGATGGATACCGAATCGATCTAACCTCCGCGTTGGCCCATTCGGACAATCCTTTCTTCCAGCAGGTTGGCACCAAGATCGGTTCAGAAAAGATGGTCGATTATGCTCGCCAGTTTGGCCTTGGTGAGAAGACCGGCCTCAATGTTCCGTTCGAGTTTCCCGGCAGGCTTCCTGAAATTGCACCGGGCGAGATTCAGAGACGTATGTTCTCGCACGCCGATGGTTTTGAAGTGACGCCGCTTCAGTTAGGAACCCTGGTTTCGGCGATGGCAAATGGTGGTCGATTACTCCAGCCTCAAATTGCGCACTCGCAAAAAGAGGGTTCGAAGATGAGTCCGAAGGTTCGACGCCATTTGGACATTACGTCGGAAGTTTGGCAACGCATGGTGCCGGGAATGGTCGGCGCCGTGAACTATGGCTCGGGCCGCAAGGCTTACAATCCAACGCAGACCGTCGCCGGCAAGACTGGAACCTGTATAGGTGATGGCGGCTGGGTTGGTTTGTTTACCTCGTATGCTCCGCTCGCGAATCCGCGACTCGCCGTCGTGGTTATCGCGAAAGGAACCGATGCCCGTCGTCACTTCCCGGCCGCGGTCGCAGGTGAGATTTATCGCGGGCTGAACCACCGTTTTGGTACTGCGATTAACCTTCAGGTAGCGACCACGCTCGACGATGAAGAAAAGGAAGTCGCCGACGCTGAAGAAGCAGCTGAGCAGACTGCCGATTCGATAGCCGCGGAAGCGCCCGAAACCAGTGTAGCCGCTCCAGCGGTGAAGCCAGCTCAAACCACGCCTGAAGTAAAGACGGCAACGCCGGAACTACGCAACAATCAGGTCAAACCAGTGCTCATGCCTTTGGGAAAGAAAACCGAAGCGCAGAAGAGCACGCAAACATCAACAACTCCTGGCGCCAGCGTTCCCGCTGACCAACAGCGTCCGCGCCGCATTCAACCTTAACCGTTAATCATCCGTTCCCAGGTTCGATTGGCTGCGCCGGTAGCGAAAGCTCCGGCGCAATTTTTTTTTGAGAGTTTCGCTATTGTAAGCACGCATGTCCTTGACACACTTTGGCAAGTTGCAGGAATATTGCGGGCGTTCTAACCAAGATTTTTAAAACATAAGAGAACCGCATCCCCCGCGGATGCAATAATCGGCAACCGGTATCTCTATCGCTTGCATCCTAAAGTCCCTGTGCGGCGTTCGAATAACTGGAGCCCTCTGCGCGACTGTTGAAAGGATTTTTGGAGGTTTCGACACTAATGAAAAAGATAATGATGTTTTTAACAATCGGGGCGACAGTCGCATTGCTCGCTCTACCGGTTGCAGCCCAGCAAACCCAGCCTGCTGCGCCGGCAGCCACCGCCAAGGATTCGTGTCCACCGGAAACCCGGGACGCGCTCTACAAAACATTCACTGAAAACCGCACTAAAGATCAAAAGCAGGCGTATGACGCGGGTAAGAAGTACCTAGCCTGCACGATTGCAGCACCGACCGAGAGTCAAACTAAGATTATTGAGTACTTGACCAGATGGGTCACCGCTTACGAAAAGGGCGATCGTTGGAACCGCTTTACGGATGAACTTTATAACAAGAAGAATTATCCCGAAGCATTCAAGATCGGAGGCGAAATCCTCAAAGATGAGCCTGACAATACCAAAGCTATCGTTCACATGGGCGCGAATGGCTACCTCGTCGCTCCACTGAAGAATCCGCAATTGACAACCGAGGCAGTCGACTACGCCAAGAGAGGGCTGCAAGCGCTCGAAGGTGGCAAAACCGTTGACGACTGGACGCCGCTTCAGAACCAGAACGTCGCCGTCGCATACCTCAACTACACAATCGGCACGTTGACTGTCGAGAAAGAACCAGAGATAGCGCTCAAGCACCTGATTAAGTCAGCGCAGTTCGAAACGCCACTCAAGAAGTCGGCGGTCACTTATGCTTTGATCGCGGGCGCGTATGAAACCGGCCCGTACGCCAAACAGTCGCAAGAGTACAAGGATAAATTCTCCGGCAAGGATGAAACTCCCGAAAGCAAATTGGCTTTGGCTAACATCCATCAGCTCGTCGATCGCATGATCGATGGTTATGCCAGGGCAGTCGCGCTAGCCGGATCGGATGCCAACCTGGCAGCTCAAAAAACGACCTGGAACGACAGCCTCAAGCAGTGGTTCAAGTTCCGCAACCCGGATCAGCCGGAAACCGGAGTGGACGCTGTGATCGCGGGCATCCTGTCCAAGCCGCTACCGCCTGAACCGACTCCGATAACTGTGTTGCCGCCGGCTCCGACCTCGACGACAACTTCAGGAACACCGGCGAGCGGCTCTACGGGGACTGGCAACGGCGCTGCGGCTCCAGCGAAACCGGCTGCGACTCCGTCGGCCACCCCGGCTGCGTCCAACACTAAACCGGCCCCAACTGCCACGCCGAAGAAACCGCGCAGATAATCGACAGCTACTTCTTCTTCCAACGCCGGAAGCTTGTTGATGTAAGACAAGTTTCCGGCGTTTCGTTATAATCCTGCTCGCCTTGAAACACCCCGAAACGATTCCTGACCTCGACCTCCTCGAAACGGTTCTGGATTACAACTTCAACGATCGCACGTTACTAGAACGCGCAATTACTCATCGTTCCTGGGCCCACGAAAAAGTCGCACCTGGCGCTGATCTCGAAGCGCGCAAACTGCACAATGAGTCGCTCGAGTTTCTCGGCGATTCGGTCCTCGGCCTTGTCGTAGCAAACTATCTTTGTCTGACCTACGCCGGCGGAACTGAAGGCGAACTGTCGCGCATGAAGCACCGCCTCGTCAGTGCACCGACTTTGGCCAAGGCATCGCAGGCACTTAAGCTCGGCGAGTTCCTCCGATTTGGACGCGGAGAAGAGAAGAGCGGAGGGCGACAAAAGAATGCCCTGCTGGCCGACGTGTTTGAGGCAATAACCGGAGCGATCTTTCAGGACGGCGGACTTCCGGCCGCAACCAGTTTCGTCTGTCATGCATTGAAAGACGAGTTAGCGGCGGCCGATCCACTCACGGCCGCGAAAGCCGACTACAAAACAATGCTTCAGGAAAAGCTTCAGGCTGAACGGCGAACCGCTCCTCGTTACACTGTGACCGAAACGCTTGGTCCGCCGCATCAGCGGATCTTTCACGTCGAAGTCTCATGGGATAGCGGGAGTATTCAGGGTGAAGGCCATTCTATCAAGGCCGCGGAAGCTGCGGCCGCGCGTGCGGCCCTTGAAGCCATGAAAGTTCAGGAAACGACGTCCCCGGAACCGGATTCCTAAAACCCTTGTTATGCGATTCTCGTAAGCAACTTGACCGCTGCAATTAACGTCTCTAGGATTGATTTTCAATGGCGACCAACCCAACCACCGACAAGGTAAAGACCGGAGACCCGGACACTTCGACCGAAACAAGACGTTTTTCGTTCTCGCGGATCTTCAATCGCAATGGCCACGATGAACAGAATGTGCCGCCGGTTAAGCCCAAAGGACCGCCGAAGTCGTGGCCGCGTGAGTATTTCGAGTCGGCGGTGGTGACGGTGATCATGGCGCTGTTCGGCATGACCTTCATTGTGCAGGCCGTCAAAGTCCCAACCGGATCGATGCAGAACACTATCACGATTGGCGATCATTTGCTGGTAAACAAATTCATTTTCGCCCCCGGTGAATCACTTCCTTTTCTGCCGCAAAGAGAGATTCGGCGGGGCGACATCATTGTCTTTAAGTATCCGGGTAATCCGTACAATCCTTCACGAGACAACCGACCGGACAACCGACCAATATTGACGAACTATGTGAAGCGCGTCATTGGCTTGCCCGGCGATCGAATCCGCATAGAGGGACAGAACGTTATCGTCAATGATCAAGTGATTCCCGAACACCGGATCGAAGCCCTCGAACGCGGCGAAAAGGATCCCTTAGCAGTCGTCAATGCGCCGGAGCGTAAACCTGAGGAACTCTACGATGTTTACTACAAACCGGGCGAAGAAATGACGGTGGGCGACGTGTTTGACGGCAAAGATGAGATTACGGTGCCGCCAAGCAGTTACTTCGTCATGGGCGACAATCGTAACAACAGCGAAGATAGTCGCTACTGGGGCTTCGTGCCTCGCGATTTGGTGATTGGCCGCGCGATGTTTGTCTACTGGTCTTACGATGAAGGCGCTCCTCCGAGCGGATGGGGCATTCTTGCGGATTTCTTCGTCAACACTCGCTGGAGCCGCACCGGCACATTAGTTAGGTAGTCACCGTTGAAATCATTAGCAGTTAATGCTTATCGAATCACACTAGCGACATGTTTGATTGTCTTCACAGTCGGCGTAACCTCTGCTTCCGCCCAGCGCAAGACCCAAAAAAAACCAACGCCCGCGCCCGTTAACGAACTGACAAAGCTCCGCGACCAATACGTCAAGACGACAAACGAGTACAAGGCCAGTCTCGAAAAGCTGATCGCGATCTACGAGATAAACGTTAAGAAGTCGAACGAGAAGCTCGACCAGTCGAAGAAGTTACTTGACGAGGGACTCATCTCCCGAGTTCAGGTTGAAAAGCACGAGCTTGCGGTCGGCGCCGAGCAGGAAAAGTTAGATGGCGCGAGACGTCAATTGACTGAAGCAGACGCGCAGATTGCTGCGATACTGGTTGAGACTGAAGCCGAGAAGACGATTGCTAAAAACCTGCGACTCGCGCGACGGAGTCTTGTGCGAACCGGTTCCTTCATTCACTACACCGGATCTTCCGGTTGGGGCTTGGGCCAGGCCTGGAAGATTCAGCGGTTCTTCTCGGACAGTTTCAAAAAGGAATTGCCGGTCGCCGTCTTCGGACAGGGCGCAATTCACGATCGATGGCGGTTGGACCATCGTAACTCGATGGACATCTCGCTTCATCCGGACAGTGCAGAAGGGCAGGCGCTCCTGAGCTTTCTCCAACAGAACGGCATTCCTTATTTAGCTTTTCGCTCGGCTATTCCCGGCACCGCGACTGGTCCACACATCCACATCGGCAGACCGTCGCATCGTTACTGAGCATCGATGAAACTCATCACTATCCTACTGCTTCTGCTCGCACCAACCGCGGCACTCGGATCGCAAATGAACGGAGGCTCGAAGTCTTTAAACGAGAAACAGGCATCGCACTTCGCAGCGCTCGCGCTGAAGTGCGTGGCGCGCGAGTTTCCCAACAAGCCGGAGCACGTCATCAACAACGCGAGCGAAGTGAAAAGTCCCAAGGCGCTGCATCCCGCATTTTACGGCTGTTACGATTGGCATTCGTCCGTCCACGGCCACTGGATGCTGATCCGCCTGTTGAAGTCGTTTCCGAATCTGCCCGAGGCGTTGCCGATCCGCAGCGCGCTCGATGCAAACCTGACCGCGGAAAACATCCAGGCGGAAGTCGCATACATGCTCCAGCCAAACCGGCAGTCGTTCGAGAGGACATACGGTTGGGCGTGGGCGTTGAAACTGGCGGAAGAGTTACAGACGTGGAACGATGCGGACGGCAAGCGATGGTCTAAGAATCTTCAGCCGCTCGCCGATCTCATCGCCAAGTCGTACCGAAATTTTCTCCCAAAGCAGACCTATCCAATTCGCACCGGCGTGCATCCCAATACCGCATTTGGACTCGCCTTCGCTCTCGACTATGCGAAAACGACCGGCGACCGTGAACTTGAATCCGTCTTAAACGAGCGTAGCCGCACTTATTTCGCTAAGGACGTTAACTATCCGGGAGGTTGGGAACCGGGCGGCGAAGACTTCTTTTCCGCCGCGTTGATGGAAGCAGACTTGATGCGCCGGGTGATGAAGCCGCAGGAGTTTGCAACCTGGTTTCATCGCTTCTTACCGGAAGTCGCGAAGGACAATCCATCAGCGTTGCTGAATCCGGCCATCGTGACGGATCGCACTGATCCCAAGTTGGTGCATCTTGATGGTTTGAATCTCAGTCGAGCGTGGTGCATGCGGAGCATAGCGACCGCTTTGCCGGCTAACGATCCCGCCCGGCGGGTGCTGACTGCCGCGGCCGAGAAACATGCTGCCGCCGCGCTGGCTCACGTGGCGAGTGGGGATTACGCGGGCGAGCACTGGCTTGCGTCATTTGCCGTCTTTTTGCTCTCCACCGCAGCTCCTTAAGCCTTCGCCCGCAAGTCTCCCGCTTTTCGTCGTTCATTTACAGGACGTACAAGGCCGCAGTCAGACGGCCCAACTCTCGAAAAGTGTGACCCGCCATGAAAACAATCATTTTGTCGATCGCCGTCTTCGCGTTCCTTTTATTCAACGCGGCGGCCCACCAATCCGACTATTCACAACTAAGAACAGCCGCCGAAACGGAGTATTCGCAGCGGTCTTATCAGCGTGCGTACGATCTCTACGCGCAGATAGATAAATCGAAACTAACGGCGTCCGAGCTGCGCTGGGTCGAGTTTCGTCTCGCGGATACTTTGTGGCGCGCGGATGTTGCGACGCAAAGCTCCGACAACACTAAAATCGAGGAAGCACGAAAGCAACTCAAGGAACTCATCGCGGCTGTCGCCAAAGATACCGATCGTGATTCGGTGTGGGCGGAAGCTCAGGAATCTTTGGGTGATTCCTTCTGGATGCGACGTGACGTGAACTGGGCCGCGGCATGGCCTTACTACGAGCAGGCGCTTGACTGGTGGGCCGGTCAGCGTGATGTGGAACGTGCTCGTGCGCGCTATTTGGGCATCATTTTTCGCGCAGCCTCAGTACCGAACGCGAACGACTATTACGTTTACACCTACTACGGAAACAACATTCCGCTAAACATTCTCGAGAACGCACTAAAGATCAGCAACACCGCCAACGATAGCTCGCACTTGAATTATTTGATCGCAATGACGATGCGTCACTCGGGGCAAGACATTGGCATGCGCCAGCGCATTTCCGATTATTTCGAGGAGGCACTCACCACAGGCAAGCAGTCAGCCTGGTACGACGACGCGCTCTTTCACTACGCGCAATGGATGCACGATGTTGGACCAATGCGCGAAATTGAAGGGCAGTGGCGGCCTCAGCCTGACTACATGAAAGCACTCGAACTGTACCGGCGGCTAACGCGAGAGTTTGGCAAAGGCGAGACCCGCTATTTTGATCAAGCTACACAACAGATAAGCGCGATTACGACGCCGTCGCTCAACGTCGGTGTTTCGAATATCTTTCTGCCGGATTCAGAGCTTCAGTTTCATTTGAATGCGCGCAACGTTCGACGCGTCAGCTTTGCGCTCTACCCGATTGATTTGACTCGTGACATTCCTGGCGACGTTTCTGGGGACGCGCTCGACAAGGACGAGGGCGCCGGAGAAATGGGAAACTGGATTACCAGAATCTCTACTCGCGGAAAGGAACCCGTCAAAACATGGACCAAGACCCTCAATACTGCTGATTACAAACCGTTATCAGAACAAACGCGCGTAGACGGAAAGTTGGCAATGGGAGCGTACTTGCTCGAAGCGACGGGCGATACTGCGACCAAAGCGCGTGATGTCTTGATCGTGTCCGATGCAGCGCTCGTTTTGAAGTCGTCCGGCAAACAGGCGCTCGCGTTCTTCTCGAACGCGCTGACGAGCGCTCCGATCGCCAACGCCAACCTCACCTTGTGGGACCACTTCTACGAAAACGGTTGGCGCTGGCGTCGCTTGCGGGCCACGACTAACGCCGAAGGGCTGGCCCAGTTTTCGTTGCGTGACGTCGCCGGATCGCGCAACTTGTTTATAACTGCCGCCGCCAGTGATCGGCAGGCTTTTTCCACGGGCCACAGTTATCGTCAGCATGATTCGCAAGACTGGCGTATCTACGCTTTCACCGATCGACCCGCGTATCGTCCGAAAGAGAAGATGCAATGGAAGATCATCGCACGGCAAACGCGAAACGGAGCCTATTGGACGCCGGCTGACCGGGTGATTCAGTACGAGATCCAGGATCCGCGCAATACCAAAGTTGCGGAAGGGAAGGCGACGCTCAACTCATTTGGTAGCGCGTGGGGCTCGCTCGAATTAGGCGAGCATTTTCCCCTGGGCCAGTACCAGATTCACTTCTGGGATGAAAACAAGGCGCACCGTATCGGCAGTGCAGCGCTCTTCAGACTCGAGGAGTACAAGCTGCCGGAATTCAAAGTCGCGGTAAAAACTCCTGAGCAGGATGGAAAGAAAAAAGCGTTTCGGCTTGGCGAACAGGTCGAGGTCGACATTCAAGCCGACTATTATTTCGGTGGCCCAGTCAGCAATGCTTCCGTTGAGGTGGTGGTCTATCAGAATGCTTTTTACCACTATTGGTTTCCGCGACGCGATTATCCCTGGTACTACGACCATCTGGAACAGGCGCGTTACAACTACTACGGTCGCGGACAGGGACAGGTAATCAAGCGAGAGACCATTAGGACCGATGCCACCGGCAAAGCAAGACTCACGTTCGACACGCCGCGTGAAAACTACAATCAGGACTTTGAATTTCGCGTCGAGGCCCGCGTTGTCGATTCCTCACGCCGCGAGATCGTTGCGAGCGACAGAGTGCGCGTCACGCGTCAGCGGTATTATGTCTACCCGCGTCCGGAACAAAATCTCTACCGCCCTCAGGACAAAGTCGCGGTCGACATCAAGGCGATCGATGCCAACGAACAGCCGGTCCAGATCGAGGGGACCGTCAAGATCACGCGCGACTATTGGGTGGAGGTCTGGATCGATCCTCGTGGTCGCGAAGTCCAGGGTGAAGAGTTGCGTCGCTTGCAGCGTGCGGGCACGTTCCCTCAGCAACCGTCGCAGGGAAGACAGTGGCAGCTCAAGTCTCGCGGTTACCAACACGAAGACATTCTCACCACCACGGTAAAAACCGACGCAGAGGGCGTGGGCCGGCTAAACTTCACGCCGACTCGCGAAGGTTATTACCGCATCGCGTGGCAAAGCAGTCAGGGCGTCGATGCGGTTCGCGATCGATTCCTGCCGCCAATCAAATCGGAGACCTACATCTTTGTCGCCACTAACGCAACGACCGATTTGGGATACCGGCGTGGCGGACTCGAGATCGTTGTCGACAAGGACACTTTCCGCGTGGGCCAAACGGCGCCCGTGATGATTTCCGTGCCGACCAGCGATCGTTACGTATTATTCAGCGTCGAAGCGGAAGACTTGTTCAGTTACAGGCTCGTCCACGTGACCGGCACGGCGAAATTGATCGAAGTGCCAATTGAAGAGAAACACGTTCCTAACATTTTTCTCACCGCGTTCATGACGGCGGACGCTGCCGCATTTATGGATACGAAGCAGGTGATCGTACCGCCTGTTGAACAGTTTTTAGCCGTGAACGTGAAGCCTGATCGCGAGCAGTACCAGCCTCGCGAAGAAGGGACGCTGGTTGTTGATGCTAAGGACGCGAATGGTCGTCCAGTGTCTGCGGAGATTGCGTTGGGCTTGATTGATGAATCAGTCAAATACATTCAACAGGACTATGCGGGGGATCCGAGGCAGTTCTATTACGGGCGTAAGCGCGGGCATACCGTCTTCACGAGCAGCACGCTCAATCAAAAGAGATACACGCGCTTTACCGAGGTCGATGGACAATTGCGCGACGAGAACGAAACTGTCGCCCGCAGCAAAGATGAGTTAGCGGTGTTCGGCGCAGGCCGTCGCCGCGATCAGATCACGTTTAGCGGTGGTGTGTCGAGCGTGTCTGGTGAGCTTATTTCGACGGATCGCGTTTCCATTTCCGAGCTCCCGGTAGCCGGCCGTACTGCGAACCTGTTTAGTATGGCTCCGTCTGCCAAGGCTACTTCCCAGGAGGGACTCGTGGCGGCGCCGCAGGAACCAGCAGTCCAGGTGCGCAGCGATTTCCGTTCAACGATCCTGTGGCTGCCCGACGTTAAGACTGACGCAGACGGTACTGCAACAGTGAAGGTCAAGTATCCCGATTCGCTGACGACGTGGTCCGCAACCGCACGCGCGGTCACTACCGGAAATCAATTCGGCCTCGGCGACTCGTCCACGCGAACGAAGCAGCCACTCATCGTACGATTACAAGCCCCGCGCTTCTTCGTCGTCGGCGATCAGGTTACGGTGTCGGCGGTCATCAACAACAACACCGATCAGCCCATGCGTGTGTCACCGGCGTTGAACGCCGAGGGGGTGACCCTTCAACAGGCAAACGCCACACAGCCTGCGGTCGAGGTGAAAGCAAACAGCGAGAGGCGGGTCGATTGGCAGGTGGTTGTGACGCATGCGAGTGAAGCCAAGCTGAAGGTTGAAGCGCGCGGCGCTCAGTTCACCGACGCCATGGAGAAGACTTTCACCATCTTTGAACATGGCATCGAGAAGTTTGTTTCGCGATCAGGAAAGATGCGTGGCGACAGCGTGTCGATCAATCTCGATATTCCGAAGGAACGTCGCAGCGATTCGACCGAACTTACGGTCCAGGTCGCGCCCAGTATGGCAACGACCATGCTCGATGCATTGCCCTACCTGATCGAGTATCCATACGGTTGCACCGAACAAACGATGAGCCGTTTCCTGCCGGCGGCAATCACCGCAAAGACTCTGCGAGACCTTGGTCTCAAACCCGAGAGGGCGATGAATAGAGTTTTCGGTGGCATCGAACCAACGAGCGCGGCGGCGACACATACGAACGCACCGCGCGACTTGCGAGAGTTGGACCAGGTAACGAAGGCGAGTCTCGCGCGCCTTTACGACTTTCAACACCAGGACGGCGGTTGGGGCTGGTGGAAAGAAGGCGACAGCGATCACTTTATGACCGCCTATGTCGTTTGGGGATTGACTCTGGCGCGCCAGGGCGGAATCGACGTGAAGTCGGATTCGCTCGAACGGGCCGTTGCTTATCTCGACAAGGAATTAGTCGAGGAAGAAAACAGTCACGATGGACAAGCGTGGATGCTGCAGGCACTTGCCGCGCATCACGCGGCGCAGAAGCGCTCGGAGGTTGGGAAGTTTCAGGCGACCGCGTTTGCAAACCTTTGGACCAACCGCGAGAAGTTAAATGCCTACACACGTGCCTTGCTTGCGCTGTCGGCGCATAGTTACGGGTACAGTGCACAGGCAAAGACGCTCGTCGAGAATCTCGAAAACGGAGTGAAGTTCGACTCCCGCCCGGACACGTCAATCGTGCAGCGCGGCGCGCAGTCGTCCGATCCATCAGTGATCGGGACTGCGCACTGGGGTAACGATGGAGTTTACTGGCGCTGGTCAGACGGTGGTGTCGAGGCAACCTCATTTGCGCTGCGCGCGTTGCTGGCTATCGATCCGAAGCACAAGCTGATCGAGCCGGTGACGAACTGGCTTGTGAAGAACCGGCGTGGCGCTCAGTGGAGCAACACGCGCGACACGGCGATCGTGGTGTTAACGCTGAACGACTACTTGCGCACGAGCGGGGAATTGCAGCCGGCTGTTAGTTACCAGGTGCTGGTCAATGGTTCACAGGTGGCGACGCGTCAGGTTACCGCGGACGACGCGCTGAACGCGCCGACACGGTTTGCTGTCCCTCGTAACTTTATCCGCGACGGACAGAACGAAGTAACCATTGTGCGTAAGAACGGCGCCGGGCCATTGTACTTTTCAGCGGAAGCGGAGTTTTTCAGTCTTGAAGAACCGCTGAAACCAGTCGGTAATGAGATCTTCGTACGGCGTCAGTATTTCAAGCTGGTGAATCATCCGACTCTGTTGAAAGGAGTCGTTTCGGAACGCGTGCCGTTGAATGATGGCGAAACGGTGAAGAGCGGTGAGCGCGTCGAGGTGGTGCTGACGGTTGAAGCGAAGAACAATTACGAATACCTGTTGTTCGAAGACTTAAAACCGGCGGGTCTCGAAGCGGTGCAGATTCGCAGCGGTCAGAGTCTCTACATTCGTGAACTGAAGTTCGGTGCGTTGAACGACAAGAACGCGGCGCTGATGAATTTTCCGTCGAAGGATGACTTTACGGGACGGTCGCGATGGGTTTATCAGGAGCTGCGCGATCGCAAAGTGGCCTTGTTTATCGATCGTCTGCCGCAGGGTGTGTGGCAGCTCAGTTACGAACTGAGGGCGGAAGCTCCGGGAGCGTTTCATGCGTTGCCCGTGTTGGGCCATGCGATGTACGTCCCGGAGATTCGCACCAATGGCGCGGAATCGAGAATTCGCGTGGTTGACTGATGCTCGTTACTTGAGGTCGTCAAGGCGGCCCTTCGCTTCCTGGAGCATCGCCTTGACTTTGGCGAAGTCGTCGAGCGAGAGCGTCCCGGTGACACGGTCGCAAATGCCTGTGGTCATCAGCACTGCATTGCCGCTGCGCGTTTGACGAAACACAGCAAGCTCGAGGTCGCCCTTAGTTCGGTAGCGAGCTTCAAATCCGACGAGCTTCGTCGCAGTTTCATCTACGCGAGACATGACGTCTATCGCGTTGAGCAGCGGATCGATCTCTTCGTAATCGATAAATGCGCGGCTCTCTTCAGTTCGCGAGCGGTTATCGCCGACCGGCTGGGCCTCGCGCAGCGACACAACGACTCCTTTAAAGCGCCAATTTCCTCCGAGTTGTCGCATTTCAACCGCGTCGACTCGTATGCCGCGGATTTCGACCGTGCTGATTCGGGTGAATCCTTTGATGATTACTGACCCCTGGAGCCTGTCTATCATTTCCAGGTTGGTGCGCGGCTCGAACGGTTCGCAGTCGCCGTTGCGCCAAAATTGCGGACCAGGTCTTTGCGCGAGAGTGGGTGAGATGCAGAACACTACGAAAGCGGACAATAAGACCACGCGCCTGGGGAACATTGATGTTTTCTCCTTCGCAGGAATTGTTTGGAGAGAGTTCTGGTCTAACACTTATTCGAGCACCGTGGTTCCAAAAATATCACGGATCGTTGTATCAAAAAACGAAAAGAGGCGAGTGGTACAACGTACTCGCCTCTTTTCGTGCCCCCAAAATCAAGACCACACCGACCCTGATTCGACCCGCCTACAAACAATTGATCAAACTTTAGAACCTGTCCGTACTCGCCGGTTCCGCGACGCCGCGTCGATCGCCGTTTCGTCTTTTTGGCGGCGCTTATTCTCGCGAACAGGCCTGACGTGACTTCAGCAATCAGCAGGCCACGAGTGACATCATTGAAGTGACGTTGTTTGAGCGAGGTGCCTCGTATTTTTATGAGACAGCGCGATGCTCGAAGCGTTCATTTGAGGGACACAAACTGATTCCCACGTTCGGCGATAGAGAGGCAGAAACTTGAATTGAGTCTCCCAACTGTTTTCGAAACCCTGCGCGAAGGCTGCTGCCGCCATTTGTAGGAACTTTGTGGGCGCCAATAAGCCGCTGGTGCGTTTGTTCTTGTATTCGCAGTTCAGAGTGCTGAGCAGTTCGTCGCACCGCGCCGCAAGAAGGTCTGTATCGGTAGTCATTTGCGAGTCACTGATCAGAATGACTTTGTAGTGCGGGTTCTCATTTAGCGCCAGCGAAGGGACGCAGGTCAGGAAGGCATCCCCCAAGATTTCACGATGTTCTGAACGCAAGCGATCGAAGACGATGTTAAGTTGGTCGGCTGTAACTTTTTCGCCAATGAAAGAGTATTCGAGGGCACGGCGACGCAGGAATGCGAGATCGGGAAGTCCGTTTCTCAGGCGACGGCATGCGAAAAGATCGCCGGTCTGATAGCGGTTCAGGCCGTAACCGTCACTGACGACCATCGCATACGTTTGGCTCGGGTTTAGTTGAGAGGGCGAGATGAGGTTTTGCGTGGAGTCGTTAACGTCGGCGGGGATGAACTCGTAGACAACACCGGGCGCAAGCGGCAGAAACTGGACCTCGCCGTTGTGGAAAACGCTTTCTGTTTCGACGGTTTCAGTGGACATTGAGAACATTGGAATCAGGCGGTAGCGCGGAGCCGGCAAGTGTTTGGCGAGGCGATCGAGAAAGGATTTGACGTAACCACCGGTCCAACAGATGTACGCGCGTACGGCAGGAGCGAACTGATCTAAAGGAATTGGACCAGCGCTTGTCGCAACGAGGCGCAAGCGTTTCGCGCTGCCTCGTGAGGTTATGCGGCCGACTAGCTCTCGCAGTATGGGATCAAATTCATGCGCGTGCCTGTGCCAGTCTTTTACCAATTGCGAGCGCGTGGCCCAGTCGGCTTCGAGTTCATCGAAGAACGTTGAGATCGTCGATGGGTTCGTGGCGTAGAGCACGCCTGGGTTAGCGATAGTCAGGAGCCAGAGGCGTACGGCGGACCCCCCGTACTGCCAGACAAGCGTGCGAATGCTGGGGTGTAGCTGTACTCGATACGGCGCTTGAAGCGTTGATAAATACAATGGAAGCTTCGGCTCGTCGAGCAGCATCGACGTTAGTGAAGCGTCTCCGGAAAAGGAGCTGAAGACATAAAGGCTCGTGCGTTTCAACCCGAATTCGCGAACTGCGCGGGCGAACATGTCTGTAAAGGTGAACGTGAGGGATCGCAGACGGCAACTGGTGTAAAGAATTCTCTTGGGCTCGCCGGTCGATCCGGACGTCAGTGCAAACCTGGCATCTCGGCCGGCGCGGGCGGCTGCGTGTCGAATCGATTCGACGACTCGCGGACCATACGATAGAACCGGAGTATCATCGTGGAGCCTGTACTTCCGCTTTAATCGCTTTTGAGTTGCTGCGAAACGAACAATTCGAAATCGTTGGCGCAGGCTTAAGACAATGCCCAGCAGGACGATCATCCGGGCGATGAGGAACCGAAGCGAATCGTTAACTAGTCCTCTCATAACAATTCCTGCTGAGCTAAGGCGAGGTGGCGTTGGTAAATGTCGACGAGTTTGTCTGCATCGGTCGAACGCAGCAATCCGGCGTCGTAAGTAAACGTCATCCACGTTTGTAGGCCGTGTGTGGCACCATTGATCGCCAGGTTTTGTCGCGGATGAAGCAGTCCGACGCATTCGATACTGTCTACATGTTTGAACGCTTCGCGAGCATCACCGGCCCAGCGATCGGCGTGCGAGAAAACTCCGGTAGCCATGTCGATCGACGGTCGATTCAGATAGCCACGAAGAACGGGCGCGATAATCCAGCCCGGCAAGCGAGTGAAAAGCGGGATTTCTGGTACGACCCACTCGCCATTTTCAGTGGTCCACGAAACCTGACGCCGAACTTCACGAGCCTTTTCCACCAGCGATGCAGACTGTTCGTAACGTGCGTAGAGACGAATGCGGCTCGTGCCGTTGCCGAACCCGGCAAAGGAACGGCTGCGAATGTTCATCGGCAGCCAAAGCCCGACTTTGGGCCTGCCATTGTGGACATGGCGCTCGTTCCATTCGCTGAACGTCTCCAGGACGCACGTCGCCAAAAGGTCACTGTACGTTAATCCACCCGCTCGCCGGCACGCCTGGCGCAGGTCCGATGAAGGAAAACTGAACGTGGTCCAACGCCTATTTCCCGAGCGTGTGACGTTTGGCGTCCACAGCGGGTCGCAGGCGCTGTCAAAAGCGAAGCGACTGCGGCGTACGGACGTTGTAGCGCGTCGCAATGAAAGCTCAGCGGAAGCGGAAGGGAGGTTGAGTCCGTAAGCGATGTTGAGTTGATGACCTAACCACAACGCTGCGCTCAAACCGTCCGCGGCCGCATGATGAAACCGCGTCGCCAGCGTGGCGCCATTCAACAACTGTTTGATCGGGTAACTGTCGAATGGTTCATTCACGAATTGTTCGACGTCAGTCCGCGTTTCGATATCGATCCGCGGGTCAATGCGAAAACACTCACAAGCGCTTTTTGCGCCCGCCGCTAATCGTTCAGCATCGAGACCGTGCGTGAAATGAAGTATGAGTGTGAAGTCCTGTGGCGAACTGGCGCCGTCCAGTAGTTTGAAAGCGCGGTCCAGAAGCGTGAGTGTCTGGCGTTTCATAATGTGTCGAGACGAATGTCGCGCTGTGGCCACCACTTTGAAACGCCTGCCGGCGCACGCTCGACAAACCGCCGCAATTCAATCCAGGACAACTTTGGCCGCAGATGATGCTCGCGATGCATCGACAGGCCCAGTGAGAACCAGTACATGAGGCGGCCGTAGTAGTTGTGCGAACGCGCCTCGGCGGAACCCGTCGAGAAACCCTCATGTGTTTGCACCGCAAACGGGTACCAGAGCAACAACGACACCAGCATCAACGTTGGCGTCATGCCCCAGAACAGCCGAGATGGGCCAACGAACCACAGCACCGCCGCGAAAAGGACGACAATGCCGGCATAGTTCAACACCAGCTCGACAATGTCGCTGCGCTTCAGGTGCCCACGCTTGCGCAGCCAGAAGAACCACTGGTGCGGCATCGCCAACGCGCGCAGGAACAATTCGACGAAGTTGCTCGACTTCATGAAATGGTCCGGATCGTCGTCGGGCAGGTTCGTGAACGAGTGATGCAACTGGTGAGTCCGGCGAAAGTTGGTGAACGGCACCATGCTGGGCAACAACGCGATGCGTCCCCACCAGAAGTTTGCCGCGCGGGAACGGCCGAGATGACCGTGGACACCTTCGTGGGCCATGACCGTACCTACGAACACCAGATATGTTCGCAGCAGAATGTCGGCGATCATCGCAAAAACACTTGAAGTGGGGATGAAAAGAGTGCCAATCGACAGGAGTCCGCTAACACTGATAATTGTTCGACTCAGGTAGTAAACTTGCGATCGTTTCATAGTTTATAATTCCCTCACTTTTGCCAAGAGTTGAGGGGCCGAAATGTGGCAGTTAATTAAGTGTCACCGAATTCGGAAAACGCCCGACCGCCTGAGTGTAAACACCAAGCTCATGCCAATAATCGCTTTACTAATACTCCTCTCCTTCGGAACGGTCGTCGGGCAGACGACTGAAAAGGCCAGTGACAACCGCGCCCGGCTCGACAACCTGCGTGCCGAAGGTTATGCGGCGCTCTACAATCTCGACTACGAAGGTGCGCGCAAAAGTTTTCGCGAGCTGATCCAACTGGCGCCTGACAGTCCGGCGGGCCCGCAATGCTTTGCGGCGAGCTTGTGGGTGCAGCAGTTGAATGAATCGTGGGAGCTGAAAGCAACGCTTTACAGTACAAAGGCTTACACTGAGAGCAAGCGCAAAGCCGATCCGGCGCAGGTTGCTGAGTTTCGCAAGTGGATCCGTCAGACGAAGACGCTCTCCGAAGCCAAACTGAGGCAAAACCCTCGCGACATCGAAGCTCTGTATTTTCTCGGCGCCGCCGAAGGACTCGACGCCGCCTACACTGCCGCCGTCGAGCGAAAGTACCGCGTTGCGTTGCGCAAGGGTTCCGACGCGGTAGATCGGCACAAAGAAGTGCTGAAGCTCGCGCCCGACTTTCGTGATGCCGAGCTAACGATTGGGCTGCAAAACTATATAGTCGGAGCGTTGCCATTGCCTTTGAAGTTGATCGCGGGAACAATGGGTGTGCGCGGTTCGAAAAAGCGTGGCCTGGAAACGCTCGAGCGAGTATCAGTGGAAGGGCAGTGGTCGCGCGATCTTGCCCGAGTGTTGCTGATCGATCTTTACAAACGAGAAAAGCGCTGGAAAGATGCGGCGGTAACCGCGCGGCAGTTGTCAGAGAAGTATCCACGCAACTATCTTTTCAAGCTGCAAATGGCTGACGCGCTTGCGTCGCAGATCGTAATGCTGCGCAAGACGAAGGACGCGAATAAGACAACGGGTGAAGTTGAAGAAAGAGAACTGCAAAGCATCTTCGATTCGCTGATTCGCGATAAGACTCTGGAACGATCAACCGCCGAGCTCGTTCAGTTTCGGTATCGTGAGGCACGCGTCGCGTTGTCACAGCCGCCTGATAAGGCGCGCGAGCGACCCAAAGATTGATGGCAGATCATCACCACGAGAAACTGATTGGGTTGTTAGACCGAATCAAGGAGTTTCTGCGCACTCACGTCTATCCTCTCGAAACAGAATTCCTCTCTCGACCATTTCGGGAACTAACTCCGACACTCAACGCGAAACGTGAAGAAGTAAAAGCGCGCGGACTGTGGGCGCCACACTTGCCGAAAGAGCATGGCGGACTGGGTCTGAGCTTGTCGGAGTTTGCTTGCGTAAGCGAAGAGTTGGGACGTACGCCGCTTGGGCATTACCTGTTCAACTGCCAGGCGCCGGATATCGGAAATATGGAGATCCTGCTGGCCCACGGAACTTCGGAGCAGAAAGAAAAATACTTCGCCCCACTCGCTAGCGGAGAGGTGCGGAGTTGTTTCTCGATGACGGAGCCGGAGCACCCCGGATCGAATCCCACGTGGATGAGCACAATGGCCGTGAGGGACGGCGACGACTACGTGATCAATGGTCACAAGTGGTTCACGTCGTCGGCTGAAGGCGCCAGCTTCGCGATCGTTATGGCGATCACGAATCCGGAAAACACAAATCAATACAAAAGGGCAAGCCAGATCATCGTGCCGATACCGACCCCGGGTTTCAATCTCGTTCGCAATATCAACGTGATGGGCGACGAGGGCAGCGATTACGCGAGTCACGCGGAAGTGAGATACGAAGACTGTCGTGTGCCGAAAAGTAGCCTGCTGGGCGGCAAAGGCGATGGGTTTGCGATCGCGCAGGAACGACTTGGACCAGGTCGGATTCATCACTGCATGCGATGGATCGGCATATGCGAGCGTTCGTTTGACTTGATGTGCAGCTATGCGGCACGGCGCGAATTATCGCCGGGCAAGTTGTTGGGCAGCAGACAGAACGTGCAGGAGTGGATCGCGGAAAGTCGCGCTGAGATTAACGCCGCGCGATTGTTGGTGTTGCAAACAGCGCGCGCGATCGATCTCAAGGGCACTGCTTCCGTGCGGGAAGATATTTCGTTAATCAAGTTCTTTGTCGCGGGAATACTTCAGAAGGTGATTGACCGGGCAATTCAGGTTCATGGCGCGCTCGGGTTAACTGACGCCACGCTGTTATCGTACTGGTATCGTCACGAGCGGGCGGCGCGGATTTACGACGGGCCCGATGAGGTTCACAAAACGGTCGTCGCAAGAAGTATTTTGCGGAAGTATGGTGTCAATTGATCAATCGGTGACCGTCCGTGCTGGCGAGGAACTTCCTCGAGAAGCCCTCCTGGCATTTCTCAAAAAGCACCTCCCTGATCTCGATGGTCCGTTAATAATCGAACAGTTTCCCTCCGGGTTTTCTAATCTCACTTACCTGCTGCGTTTCGGCGATCGCGAACTTGTCTTACGCCGTCCACCAATCGGCGCAAAGATCAAAAGCGCGCACGACATGGGACGCGAATACCGCATCCTCGCGCATCTTCATCCCGTCTATTCAAAAGTTCCGCGGCCAATCTTGTTTTGTGAGGACGAGAGCGTCCTCGGGGCGCCGTTCTACATCATGGAGCGCGTGAAGGGCATGATTCTGCGCGCTCAACCACCACGCGGCCTCGATCTCTCCGCCGAAACAATGCGACGTCTTTCGGAAGTCTTCGTCGACAACCTCGCCGAGATCCACAGTATCGATTACGAAGCGGCGGGACTTGGGGGTCTCGGCTCGCCGCAAGGCTACGTAAGTCGCCAGATCTCAGGTTGGACCGAGCGGTATTACAACGCGCGCACAGATGACGTCCCGGAAATCGAACAACTTGCTAGCTGGTTGCAGGAAAACCTTCCCGCGGACAGCGCGGGCGGCTCGCTGATTCACAATGATTACAAATACGACAATCTGGTGCTCGCTCATGACGATCCTACGCGCGTCGTGGCAGTACTTGATTGGGAAATGGCGACCGTTGGCGATCCGTTAATGGACCTCGGAACGTCACTCGGCTACTGGGTCGAATCTACTGATCCGGAAGAGTGGCAACAGTATGGCTTCGTCTTGACCAAGCTGCCCGGTAACTTCACACGCAGCGAACTTCTCGAGTATTACGCGCGTCGTTCAGGTCGTGAAATCCAGGATCCAGTTTTTTATTACGCTTACGCGTTGCTCAAGATTGCAGGGATTGTGCAGCAGATCTATGCGCGTTATCAGAAGGGACTCACCAATGATCCGCGCTTCGCGCAACTCGGCGTACTCGTCAAAGCTTGCGGCCGCCTGGCCCAACGTGCGATTAAGTCTAAACGCATCGATCGTCTCGGGTAATCGCAACAGAAAATTCATATTTTGAACATCACACCCAGGCACGATTCGCAGTAGACTTCCGCCACCCCACAGACACAACTCGTTCAATTGGGAGGAAAAATGAGTACAGGTCGAAGTCTGATCTTGGCCCTGTTTCTAGGCCTTTCACTGCTTTGTGTTGGAAACGTAAGCCCGAAGGTAGGAGCGCAGTCTGATGCTCCGCAGATGCTAGTCAACAATCTCGGCGTGCGCTCGGTGGTCGCAGATCTAATTACGCCAATCAGCATGGCGTTCATCGGTAACAACGACTTCCTGCTCCTCGAAAAAAATACTGGGCAGGTGAAACGAGTCGTCGGCGGAACTGTGCAGGGAACTGTGTTGGACCTCGGCGTGAACTTCGCTTCCGAACGCGGCCTGCTGGGCATCGCGACGCATCCGAATTTCCCGTCGAATCCCGGCGTGTATCTCTTCTGGACCTGTCGCAGCACGGCGTTGCCGGCGAACGAGTTCTTTCCCGACGAGACGCGATGTCTTGACTCAAACATGTTTGCCGCCGACACCGACGAAATCCTTCAGGTGCCGCTACTCGGTAACCGCGTCGATCGTTTCAACTGGAACGGCTCTGCGCTAATTTTCGATCATAACCTGATCATGCTTCGTGCATTTCAAAACGACGGCGCGCCCGTGCCGCCTAACCAGGGCGACGAAGCACAGCCGCCGCGTGGTAATCACGACGGTGGCCCGATGCGCTTTGGTCCGGACGGCAAGCTCTACATTTTCTTTGGCGACAACGGCAGGCGCGGTCAGCTTCAGAATCTTCCGTGTGGTCCAACTGCTGTTTGTCCTGGTCCATTGCAACCGGATGATCAGTTTGGCGGACCCGAGCCGGACGATGCGCACCTTTCTGGGGTCATCCTGCGTTTGAATCCAGACGGAACGACGCCTTCGGACAATCCGTTTTTCGCGGCCGGCGCCACAATGAACAACGAGGTCGGTAGAAACATTCAAAAAATCTTTGCCTATGGAATGCGAAACGGTTTCGGCATGGACTTTGATCCGATCTCGGGTGCCTTGTGGGAGCAGGAGAACGGCGACGACACTTTCTCCGAATTGAATCGCGTTGATCCTGGTTTCAACTCGGGCTGGGTGCAGATCATGGGACCACCCGAGCGAATTGCTCAGTACAAAGAGGTCGAAACGAGTCTCGCAAACGATCCCTGTCTTGACACGCCTTACTTTGGGCTACAGCAGCTACGCTGGTCGCCGGAACTGATCGCCGACAGTCCTGGTGAGGCGTTGTCGCGTCTGTTTGTGATACCCGGATCGCATTACAGTGAGCCGGAGTTTAGTTGGAAGTTCGAAGTGTCGCCCGGAGGGATCGGGTTCGTGCGTGGCCGTGGGCTTGGACCACAGTATGAGGGCGATCTGTTCATGGGTGGCGCACGGCCGTTCCTGGAAGGCGGACATTTATTTCACTTCAACTTGACCGGGAACAGAAGAAAGATCGGCGTTGACGATCCTCGTCTCGAAGATCGCGTCGCCGACAACTTGTGCAAGTTTGATCTGACGGAGAGTGAAACCCTATTGATAGGCAGAAACTTCGGCACGCTCACGGACATTGTTTCGGTGCCCAATGGCAATCTGTTCCTGGTCTCGATCGATAAGGGAGCCGTGTTCGAGATCTTCCGCAGTCGTTAGTCGTTCGATTGATCGCGACCGAGCAGGCTCGTGTCTTTCCGCTTCAGGGCCGTCAGGAGTTTGGTCCACTCCTGGCGTCCCTGGGCCAGTTTCTGAAAGTCGCCCGCTTTATCGACTTCGAGTCCGCTCAGCATTTCGTTAGCTTTGCCGGTGCTGATCGCCTTTTGAGCAGCGAGGGACAGGGCCTTGAACGCTTCGGAATTTGAGTTCGCCCGCGAGCCTTTCGCCGCGAGTTTCGCGCGCTCGTACGGGAAGCGGTAGTCCCGCGGATATTGCCGTTCAACTTTGGCGATTGCCTGATAGACCTTCGAGCGTTCGGTGGCCTTTGTGCCTGCGTCTATGCGCTTTGCGCGCAGTTTCTGGAGCTCGTCTTCGGGACCGACGGCTGTGGGCGGTTGAGGTTTCTCGTCATTGGTGGCTACGGCTGACGGTTGCGAGACAGGCGCCGGCGCGGTAGCCGCGGGTTGTTCGACGACTGGCGTCGTTGAATTATCGGCCGCCTCGACTGGTGAATCCGAACGCGTCAGGCCAAACAGACCGAGCGCGAGCAGCACGAACGCCACGCCACCGATCGCCATCAGCTTCAGCACCGAACCTCGCGACGTACTCGGGTCGCGCTCAGGTGGCCTGGGCATGGTCCATGAGAACATCCGCTTAGCATCGCCGCCTTCTTCCTGAGCATCGTGCTGAACAGTCATCTCATCGTCCTCGACCGGTGATGGCGGACGTCTGCTACGCACGACGACCGGCCCATTGCTTTGCGACGACATAGCCGCGCCACACTTCCAACAGAACGAATAACGCGACTCGATCGACGCGCCGCATCCGTTACACGTTTGCGTTGCCGCTACTTCTTTCCTGACGTCGAGCGCGCGGAGTTCGTCGATACGTTTTTGCACGATCGGCTCCATTGGCGGTACACCAGCAACGGGTTGCGGCTTCGCTGGTTCGGGGATCACTTCGGTCGGTTTTTTCTTCGGCTGATCAGCTATCACTTCCAGAAGGCCAGTTGCTTGTAATCTCCAACCGGCGCCCGCGCGACTGACTGCAGCGGGCCGGAGAATGCTCACCTCGCCTGCGTCTGGTTTCGGGCAGTGATAGTAGTCCTGGTAGTACTCGTAAAAGTCACGACGCGACGCAAATCTCAGCGCGCGCGGCAGAACGATTGGTTGAGTGTTTGGGTCGCCATTGTTAATAACGACGAACTCGCCATCCTCGACCGGGACGAATGATTCAGTCTCATAGTCAAACGTCACGTTCACCTTGTGGGCCGACTTGGTTCGCTTCAGATAGTAGGCCACTGTCGACGGAAACGCCGGAGCGATGTCGAGACGCTCATCACACATCGGGCAAGTGGTAAGAGCCGTGATAAACGAGGTGCCGAGTTCATCGCAATCGTGCTCGTGCTGATCGGCCGCAGCCGAGTGCAAGCAGCCGGGACAGGAAGGTTGTGGCACACCGTCGGCTGTGATCGTGAAGTTTTTGACGTCGAGCGGAGTGTTCGACTCGAAGCTGATCACGTGACACTTGTCGCAGAGGTAAAGCTGCGAGCTGCGTCGGGTGCAGACGGCGCAACGGGACAGGCCATCTTTGTCGAAGTCAACCGGACAAAAGTGTTCGCAGTTACAGCAGTATTGCCATCGAATCTCAACGGGATGTTTACCCTGACCTTCGAAATCAAGTTCGCCGAGGAGGTGGCTTCGATTTTCACACTTGATTGGGCTCTGGCGAGGGGCGAAGAAACCTCGCTTGTGCTCAGGACAAAATACTCTCATTTTCGTAGCTCCCTTTAGAGATGGATGACCGTTCAAGTTGTACTTTGCTCGTAACATACGCACTGAATAGACGAGCGAAATGCCGCCGCTCGCGGCAAAGCGGGGGGAGGGCACAAGTTAAAAAGAGAAACAATCGGAGGAGAGCACGCTGCGGATACGGCGAATATTAATCCCACCTGCCGTGGGAATACAAGTCTTTAGTTCCCGGAACCCCGAATCGTTCAAATCCGTAGATCCGTGGTCAGAAAGCAGCCAGACGTATGATAAGCTTTCACGGCTTTTTAACCATGTCCCTTTCATCATCGCCCATTTCCTGCTCCTATGAACGATAAGAAAAGTTGGGCTTCGACGGTGGCCGGCTGGTTCATTGAACGTGACGAACCGGCCGCAGCGGAAATACCCCAAACCGGCGATATTCCGCAATCACCGTCAGTAGACACGTTTTCGTCTGCTACAGCTGACTACGCGACGCCGTCTCCGACTCAGACTGTTTTTCAAACAGCACCGCCACGGCCTGCGGGCGGACAAGTCGATTTCGCCGCGGTATTCTCAGCCGCCGGTGTGGACGCCGACGAACAGCAACGTGTGGCCCGGACAACCGAGTTGCTTCGCAGCTTACCTGCCGGCACCGACGCTGCGATCAAGAAGCAGATCGTCGAAGCTTCGCTCAAGGCGTTTGGCGTTCCCATCGAGAAGATCATCGAAGCGACCGTTGAGGAGATCCAGGCCCTGGACGGCTACATCCGAAACGGCGCCGCGGACAATGAAAAACTGATTCAGGAATCAGACGCACGCATCAAGCAGTACGAAGAAGAGATAAAGAACATTCGCGCGGTGATGCAGCAGAGCGTCGACGAACAACAGAACCTGATCAAGGTGTGCAACGACAAGAAACTCGAGGTTCAACACGTGCTGGAGTTTTTTGGCCAGGACAAAGTGGCGAGTGTGGTCAAGGCTTCGCCGAAGCTCCACGATCCTTCAGAACAGGCAACGGGAAATCCGGCCAGCTAGAGAAAGGGAGAAAAACTATGTGGAAACGTTTGGCTAATCTTTGGAAGGGTTTCCTGTCGCTGTGGATTTCCGACATCGAGAAAGAGCATCCGGAGATCGCTTACGAAAACGCGATCAATTCGATGGTCGCGAAGTACTCGAAACTGAAAACCGCCACTGCCGGCATTATTCGCCGTCGTGAGGATCTTGACGAGCGTTACAAGCGCGCTACTACGGAGTTGGCCCAGACCGAAGCGGAACTTGAAACGGCCGTCAATACCGATCAGGACGATCTCGCCGTGATCCTGATCCAGAAAAAGAACCAGCTCGCCGTCGACGTCGCGGAACTTAAGACGGAGATGGAACAGGCGCGCACAGATGCCGACTCGGCGAAAAATTCGTTGCTCGGTGTGCAGTCCGAAATACGCAAACTTCAGAGCGAACGCGATTCGATGCTGGCGAAGATGCAGTCGGCCCAGGCACGTATCAAGGTGCAGGAGCAGTTGGATGGTCTTTCAGTTGACGCTGAAGTCAAAGCACTCGACAACGTGCGCCAGCACATCAAGACGACGATCGCCGAAGCAAACCTCGGCAAAGAGTTGTCGGAGTCTTCACTCGACTCCCGCCTCGCGGCTCTGCGAAACCAAACGGGCGATGTGCAGGCCAAGCAAGAGCTTGCGGCCTTGAAAGCAAAGAAAGCCGCGCAACAAGCTCAAACGAATAAAAGCATGTGATTGTAGAGCTTTGTACTTAGTGCTTTGTCCGGTGTCAGTAGTCAGTGGTCAATGGTTTAGCATTAGTCCGTAGCCTTAACCAATTGACTACGGACCACTGACTACTGACCACTGACAAAGTACAAAGCACTAAGTACAGAGTACAAAGTACTGAACGCAACAGAGAGGTGACTACCAATGAGACTGACTCCCCTGGCAAAGGCCTTCATTGCAGTTGTTGTGTTGGCGGTTATCGGTTTTGCTACGTGGCACTATAAGGGCGCCGCGATTAAAGAGTGGGCCGGCGGCGAAAAGGCCGCGCCGGAAGATGCCAAGGGCGATTTTGATAAGCTGAACAATGCCCCCGGTGATCCAGCGCGGAATGCCGGTTCGACCGGCGTGAGTTCCGTCGCCATCGGCACAGGCCGTTTGAACCGTCCGTTGGTTGTCGGCATCAACACTTGGGCCGGCCACGCTCCCGGGATCGTCTTCAACAACGGCATGGAGCCAAACGGTGGGTCGCAGTACAAACAGAAATACGGAATGGACGTTAAGTTTGTGCTGCTCGAGGATCCGTCAGCGAAGCTCGCTGCGTTTCGCAGCGGCCAGGTCGACATCATGTGGAATACGATCGACAACTGGGCGCGTGAAGCTTCGGAACTAGCCAGCCAAAACCAGCAGGCGAAATCGATAATCATGCAAGACTGGTCGCGTGGCGGCGACGGCATCGTCGCGCTTTCGTCGATCAAATCGGTTGAAGATCTCAAAGGGAAGAAGATCGCCTGCACGCAGTTCACACCGTCACACTTTCTGCTGCTCTACCTGTTGTCACAATCGGGTCTGACGCCGGAGGAACGAGCCGGAGTCGAAAAGAACATCATTTTCACACTCGATGCGCCCTCCGCGGCCGCAGCCTTTAAAGCGAAACAAGTCGATGCAGCGGTGACGTGGGAACCGGATCTCTCAGGAGCCGTGGCCCACCGTGGTGACGAGGCCCACGTCCTGGTCTCCACGCAAGCTGCTACAAACATCATCGCCGACACATTGTGCGCGCGTCAGGATTTGATCAATCAGGCGCCCGAAACAGTTCGCGACTTTGTGCGCGGCTGGCTTGATGGCATCGAGATGATCAAAAACAATCCTAACGGTTCTTATGAAGTAGTGGGCCGTGCGCTAAAGCTCGACAACGAAACCGTCTCAGGGATGTTATCGGGTTTAAAGTTGACGCCGTACGCCGACAACGCACAGTTCTATGGTCTTACGGGTTCCAAAGCTCATTACCAAACATTGTTTGATACAGCGTTCGTCATCTGGCGTAAAAAAGGTTTGGTGACCAAGACTGTCGACGCCAATGATTGGGTCGACGCACGGTTCCTGCAAGCGGTTGCCTCTTATTATCCCGGTCAGAAAGTCGAAGAAGCACCGGTAGTGGCCAAAGCGCCGTCTGCGAAAGACATTCCCATCTTGCATCAGCAGATTCAGATTCAGTTCACTCCCGGATCGGATCAGATCATGCCCGGGTCGTACCTGTTGCTCGACAAACTGGGTGAAACGATGACGTCGTTTGGCAACACCGTGCTACGAGTCGAAGGCAACACCGACAGCACGGGTTCGCAGGCGGTAAATGTGCCGCTTTCTGAAAAACGCGCGCAAGCCGTTAAGAACTACATCGTTCAGAACTTTCCGCACATTCCGCCAACGCGCTTCCAGACAATTGGACGCGGCTCAGCCAACCCAATTGCGGAGAACACTAGCGAAGCTGGACGGCAACAAAACCGGCGGACGGATATCAAGGTCATATTGGCGACCAATTAGACGTTGATGGTGCTTGGTGCTTAGTACTTTGTTCTTTGTTCGCTAAGCAAACGGGCTAACCAAGTACAAAGAACAAAGTACAAAGAACAAAGTACAAAGAACAAAGCACAAGCCTTGTCTCGCAAAACTAACCTCTGGTCCATTCGCTCGCCGTTGCCTCGACGGACCGCATTCTTTCTTGGCCTGGTCGCACCTGCGCTCGTCCTGGGCGCATGGTGCTTACTGACCTACGGCCATCTGGTCGAGCCAAGCTTTTTACCTAAGCCAACCGAGGTAATTCGCGGCACCCTGCAACTGTTCCTTCACTACGATCTCGCAACGGCGATCCTTATCTCAACGAAACGGATCGCGATCGCGTTTCTACTGGCTTCCGCGATCGCGTTACCACTCGGGATTCTGATGGGTGCATTCGATCCCATCAATCGCTTCTTCGAACCAATCATGGCGCCGTTGCGTTACATGCCGATCTCGGCGTTTATTCCGCTACTGATCCTATGGTTCGGCATTTACGAGAAACAGAAGATCGCGTTTCTGTTTCTCGGCGTCTTTGTTTATTTGTTGCCCGTGGTGGTTTCCGCGATTCGTCTGGTGCCGGAGGAGTTGGTCCAAACGGCGCTGACGCTTGGCGCCACGAAGTTTCAGGTGGTGCGGACGGTGCTGGTTCCCGCCGCGTTACCGGAGATCTTCGACAGTTTTCGCGTGATGAACGCCATTGCGTGGACTTACGTGATTCTCGCCGAAGCCGTGAATCCGGAATACGGTCTCGGCTACATGGTTGAACTCGCTCGCACACATCACCGGGCCTCGTGGTCTTTCGCGGGCCTGCTCGTCATCGGCGGCATCGGATTGTTGACCGACTTTCTGATTAAACTCATTTCGAGCCTGTTGTTCCGCTGGCGCGAAGCGTCCTGATCAAACAACTCAAGGAACTAGATGTCTGATAATCAAGGTCCAACAGTGCTTCCGCAGTCCGGTGAACCCGGCACGATTGCCGTCGACGTTGGGGTTCAATCGCAAGCGAAAGCGACCTACAAAGCCGATCAGAGCGGTGTTCCGCCGAAACTGCGTGTCAGCAATTTGAGTGTCACTTACATCGATCGCAAGGGTAATCAAACGGAAGCAGTGCGCGACGTTTCCTTCGACATTCTGGATAAGCCTGAGTCGGGGGAGATCGTGGTGTTTCTTGGTCCATCAGGCTGCGGAAAATCGACAATCCTGAAAGCCGTTGCCGGACTATTGCCGCCGACGGAAGGCGAAATCTTAGTCGACGGCAAGCCGGTTGCCGATGTGGGCCGTGATCGCGGCATGGTGTTTCAGGCTTACACGTCGTTTGGTTGGCTCACGGTGCGCGACAACGTTGAGTATGGTCTAAAGCTCCAGGGCGTTAAGAAATCGGAGCGTAGGAAAGTTTCCGACGCCATTTTGAAATCTGTCGGTCTAGCTGACTTCGCGGATCGTTATCCGAAAGACCTTTCTGGCGGAATGAAGCAGCGTGTCGCTATCGCGCGCACGCTGGTCAACAAACCGCGCGTGGTGCTGATGGACGAACCGTTCGGAGCGCTGGATCCGCAAACGCGCTGGGGCATGCAGAGCCTTTTGCTCGATATCTCGCGGACCGAAAACAACACGATCCTTTTCGTAACTCACGACGTGTCTGAAGCCGTTTATCTCGCCGATACGATCTACGTTCTGTCGCATCGTCCGGCAAGAATTCTGCACCAGGTCGACGTGCCTGCGTTTCCCGTGCGCGACATTGCGCTAAAATCGGCGCCGGAGTTTCGCGCGGTGGAGAAGAAGTTGCTGGACCTGATCTACGCCCCCGCCAAGTAACTCAACTATTGACCCGGGTTCTCCGTTCACGATGGGTAGTGAAAAGCAGCATGTGAGTAAACCGCCGCACCAGGCGATGCGGAAGGACGGTGTGCCGGTGAACGTCACGCCGCTTCGCGACGATACGCTTGCAGCGACCCAGGCCTTTTTCAGGCAGAAGATCCACGAAAAGCGTTCATATGTAAAAAAGGCGTTTGCAAATCCTTACAACCTATCGCTGCTCGCGGGTGGTCTCGCTGCCTCGGCTCTCACGCTCAACCCCTTGCTCGCGGTGATCACGGTTGGCCTGGAAGTCCTATGGATAACGAACGCGCCCGGATCAAGAAAGCTGCGCGAATGGCTCTGGGACCCTTCGTTCGAGGCGGAAGAACGCGCGCAAGAGGAGGCCGCTCGCGCGGAGCGACTGAAGAATCTTGACGAGACCGATCGACAGCGCGTCATCGATCTGATCGCCCGTCAAGAGGAGATCGACTCACTCGCAGAACAAAACCCTTCATTCACCGGCGAACTGCTCCGCAGTGAGTTAACCAAGACCGACCGGCTCGTGGAAGCCTTTATCGACATGGCGGCGACGTGTAGCCGCTACGAGTATTATCTCGAATCGGTTGACGTGAGTGAGCTTGAACGAGAGCGTCGCCGTTGGGAAAACATCGTCAAGGCAGAAGACAAGCGTGCGGCTGAGACCGAAATCGCGCGCAAGAACCTCGCGATTATCATGAAGCGTTTCGACAAGATGAAAGAGATTCGTCATTACCTCATGCTGGCGCGTGGTCAACTCGATCTCATCCAAAACTCTTTTCAGTTAATTGCGGACCAGATCGTGACGATGCAGTCGCCCCAGGAGCTGACCGGACAACTTGACGAACTGCTTGACGGTGTCGAGTCGATCAAGCAGACCGCCGCTGACACTGAGCGGCTCTTGAATCCACTGGGCTTAAAGGATCTGAACATATGAGCGAAGCGCGTATGCTTCCCGCTTGGGCCGAAGATTTGCGGCGCCGTTATTTGCGTGGCGAGGCATCGATGTTTGTGCTGCACGGCAATGTTTACGACGTTGTTCTTTGCGGCAAAAAGATGATGTCCCTCACGGAGTTTTTGACTGACGTGCTGCTGAAGGACTCAAAAGAAACGATTGCGGTTTACAACGTTGCGACCGGAGCGCGGTTTACCAAGCGTACCAGTAGTGTAACGGGTCTTGAAGATTTGCTACTCGCGACCGAGAAGGAAAAAGTGTTTGCGGCGTTTGAGCGTTTGCTGATGGGTTCTACGAAGACCGCCGTCATCATGGAGTACGCGGAAGCTATCGCGCCCGCCGGAGATCCGAACTTTCAAAGTGAGTCAGATCGCGCGGCGATTGTGACGTTGCATCGCTGGTCGTCGTTGCCGGAGATCGAGCGCGGCGACAACGTCGTCTTACTCATCGCTGAAAACCTCGCGGAGCTGGCGCCGAAGCTGATTTCGAATCCAAAGGTTGCGGTGGTGGAAGTGCCGATGCCGGATCTGGCCACCCGGCGCGAAGCAGCCCGGCTCGCTGATTCGCGTCTGACGGAGAAGGACTGCGAACGATACGCGGGGATAACGGCGGGTTTAAAGGCGATCCAGATCGCCTCGATACTGACGCCTCAGCCAGCGGCTGAAGAAGAGTTTGCGGATCGTGAAGCGTTCATTAAAGGTCTGTTGGGTAGCGGCGCTGACGCTGGTGGGCGCGCGCATAAACTCGCGGCGCTCACGAGCAACATGGACCGCGACGAGATCAAGGAGCTTGTCGCGCCTACTGCGGCCACACCCGCGCCGGCGCCAAACCTGCCGACCCCTTACGAACGCGCCCGCAAGGAAACGGACCGCCTGATCGCAAAACGCAAGCGAGAGATACTCGAGCGTGAGTGTTTTGGTTTGGTTGAGTTCGTTGAACCAGCGCACGGTTTTGAAGTTGTTGGCGGCATGGAAGAGGTGAAGAAAGATTTGCTGGTGATCGCCGAGAGTATTCGCGAAGGACGGACGAGCCGCGTCCCCATGGGAATACTCTTCACTGGTCCAATGGGCACGGGGAAAACGTTCGTCGCCGAAGCATTTGCGAAAGAGTGCGGGTTGACGACGATCAAGTTGAAAAACTTTCGCTCGAAGTGGGTGGGCGCTACAGAAGGTAACCTCGAAAAGATCCTGAACGTGATTCGCGCTATCGGACAAGTGGTAGTGATCATCGACGAAGGCGATCGCGCCTTCGGCAACACCGATGGCGAAGGTGACGGCGGCACGTCGTCGCGCGTGATAGCGCGCATCAAAGAGTTCATGTCAGATACGTCGAACCGCGGGCGAATTCTGTTTCTGGTGATGACCAATCGTCCGGATAAGCTCGACGTCGACCTGAAGCGCGCCGGACGACTCGATCGAAAGATCCCCTTTCTCTACGTGCAGACGCCGGAAGAGGTGGAGTTGGTGGCGAAGGCTTTGTTGCGCAAGAACAAGATCAAGACAGACGTCGATCTAGTTACGATTCGCGATGGGTTTTCGAGCAAGCTGGTTGGTTACAGCAATGCTGATATCGAAGCGGTAATACTACTGGCGAATGAAGACGCCGCGCGCGAGAGTATCGGTGGAGGACGCGGGACCGACGCCGGTACAACGCTCGAGAATGGTGAACCAATCGTTCAGGACCGCCACTTCCTGCGCGCCGCGGTTGATTATTTCCCAAGCCGCGACCTTGAGTTGTTGGACTACATGGAACTCCTGGCAGTGTTTGAATCCTCCAGCCGGCGACTCTTACCGGCGAAGTATGCATCCTTAACGCCTGAAGACCTCGACGCCCGACTCCGGCATTTGCGTGCGATAGTCGGGAACCGACGGTAACGGTCGGCACAACTCAAGTCGAGCAAAAGTGGTCTAAGGGCCGGAGGTGAATCATGTCTCTTCGAGTAAGTTCCTCAATCGTCCTACTGCTCTTGATTACATTCCTCTCTAGTTCAGTTCACGCGGATTCGTGGGCGCTGCCAGTGAAAAAGAAGTATTACTCGCCGGACAGAAAGTATTGCCTCGAAGTAATTCCGAAACAGTTGGAGAGCCAGCTAAGTTATTTTAAGGGCAAGGCTGAGGGAAAGACCGATGCCGGCGCGGTGAAGGGTTTAAAGGATAATCGTGCGAAGGCGATCTTCTATGTGAACGAGAGCATTGGCTATTCGAAGAAACATGAGTTTCCACTCGTTAACGAAGTCTCGCCCGTTAACGCCGTTGTCTCAGCAGATGGAAGGTACGTCGTTACCTTCGACAACTGGCATCAGGTTGGGTACGGCGACGATGTCGTCGTGATCTACCAATCCAACGGAGCACTCGTTAAGAAATTTGGTCTCGCTGATCTATTCACCGAATCGGACATACGGAGTTTTATACACACCGCTAGTTCGATCTGGTGGGGGACTGGTCACTACATCGATGACAAGAACGAGATTCTTCATCTCAAGGCTGGTCCAGAGGAGGAGGGTCGTGAGGTGACAATTGAGATAGCCTCCGGCCGCCGGCTGGGGCCGATAACTAACATCTTTTCTCAAACTAAAGTCGTCGACGCTACGCCGGGAGAATTCAAGCCATTTGACGCGCTGGGGGAGCACACTGTGAAGATAGAGCCTGCTGAAGCACCTTCGACGCCATCTCCGGGCGAACCGGTGTGTAACCCACCCGAGGCAAAGTTTGACTCTTCTGGCGCGATGCAAATCCCTTCGGAGCAACTGTTCTCAAAGGCCAAGTCGCTCGCTCGCCCACCCTACCCACCGATCGCACGCGCTGCACGCGTCGAAGGCAAAGTCATTGTCGAAGTGCTCGTATCAAAGAAGTCGGGTGAGGTAATTTGCGCTCGAACACTCTCAGGACATCCGTTACTGGTTCGGGCGGCGTCGTCAGCCGCAAAATACTGGCGGTTTGAACCTCTTGAAACTAGCGCGGATGCCTCCAACATCGTCAGCACTGTTGCAGTTCATTTCAAGTTGCAGTAAAAGATATCCCCCAAACACTCAGTCCAAACGGAGGGTTTCCCATGCCGAAAATCGCGGCAAACGGAATTAAGATCTATTACGAACAGCAGGGAGTCGGCGAACCGCTGATCCTGATTCCTTACCTGACGGCCGATAACGCTTGTTACGCGTTTCAAGTTTCCGAATACGCGAAGTATTTCACTTGCATCTCGCTTGATTTGCGCGGCACAGGCCGGACCGACAGTTCCGGTGAAGACGTCTCGATGGAATTGTACGCCGACGATGTAGCGGCATTCATGCAGGAGTATGGAATTCCACAAGCACACGTCTTCGGTTTATCGCTTGGGGCGGCGGTCGGTATGCATCTGGCAGCCAATTACCCCATCAAGGTTAAGACACTGTCGTTGCATAGCGGATGGGCCAAGACTGATCAGTACCTGAAAACCGTCGTCGAGGGATGGCGGTCAAGTGCCAAGGGTTTGAATAGCGTAACCGAGATGGTGATCACGAGTATATTCCCGTGGTGCTTGACGCCTGAAATGTATGCCACCAGGTTTGATCAAATACAGAGGCTGGCTGGATTTATTCGCTCACGGCCAACGACGATGTCAGTTGCCAGCTTTATGAAACAATCAAATGCTGTGATTGAGCACGACGCCGAGGCCTTACTGAGTAAAATTAAATCGCCGACGCAGGTCACCTTTGGTGGTCGCGATCAACTGACCTCGCTGCGCTTTGCTGAGACATTAACAAACGGTATTGCCGACGCAGAGTTGGTCGTCTTCGAAGATTGTGCACACGCTGCTATTTACGAGAAAACTGAAGAGTTCAACGAGAAAACGCTCGAGTTCCTCAGACGAAATAGTCAAGCAATGGTGGCATCTATGTGATCTGTGGTCTGGAAGATCACAGATCACACAGGCAATCTTGATTAGGTGTTGTGACGCAGAGACGCTTGCTCGTCAGAACGATCCACCTCGTCCTGATCGTCCTGCTCCTTGCCAAACGCTCCGCCAACAGGTTTCGCCGGTGGAATTGCTGAATAACCGTCTCGAGCGCGATCTTGTTTTTGCGCGTCTGAACGTACTCCAGTCTTTTGAGAGTTTTGCTGGTCCATAGTCCCTCCCTATGCTCGAATAGCTGATGGTTGATTAAGGTCTGCCTCAATCGACCCGTTTCCTTCCTTCGAACCGAGGCGCAGAAGGTCGCCGAATCCGGTGTTGGTCACGCCGCGTGCCATCAGCAGCAGACCCGCGGCTCCCAAACCTGCTCCCAACGGATCGCGCCGCTTACCGCCATACGCCGCCAACGCTCCACCGAGTGCGCCAGCAACAAAGCGTGCCGCAGGTGACCAGTTGTTCTGCAAGAACTCAAACCGGCTACCCCGTCGTTCTCGACCACCTTGCAAAGCGGGATAGTTGTCAGCCGCAGCGTGGGGTTCGAGATTGTTAATCACTTCGCTCACACCTGAAACTCGATTCACACATGCCAGCAGGTAAGGTTCTTCTTCCGAAAGAATCGGTCCGGAAAGAGTAACCACTCCATCTCGCGCGTCAACTCCAATCGCGTGCGGATGCGAAACAACTCGACCGAGCTTCGAGCGCACACGATCGGTGAGCTTTGCGTCATCAACGGGTTCCGGGTTAAAAGTCGACTGAATGCTGCTCGCGATTCCCTGAGCACGGTTGCGTATGTCGCGCGCCGTTATCTGCGCCGCGTCGCTGGTCTTCCTTGCCGACCACACGCACTTGTCACGCAGCATGGCTCGTCGTCGCTTGCCGCGATCCGGATCGAGCAGAAACATGAGACCAGTTCCGAGCCCCAGGCCCGCCCCAAACGTTAATCCTTTATTCATCGCCATCGTCCTCCTCAATCTCGATGACGCGCAAATCTGGTTCCAACAAACTCGCGACCGGGTACACACATTGCTTTCTGTATGGAACAGGTTGGGAGCGCTGAGTGGCGTGTGTGCTAAGGGTACGCGCACGCGTAGATGCGTTTTGTTTTCATGCAAGGTAAGTAACCAAGAAGGGAACGATCAGATGCCGGAAAAAGAGACGCTCGAACGAGCACGCCAGGACAAACGTGAAGGGAAGGCGGCGAGCACGCAGGCAGGCGAGTTTGTTCGCGAGGAAATTGAGCACATTCGTGAAGGGAAACATGGCGCGCGCTCGACGAAGCAAGCGATCGCGATCGGATTATCGAAAGCGCGTCGTGCCGGAGTGAAACTACCTCCATCGAAAGGATCGTCGAAGGAAACGAAGGAACAGGCTCAGCGCGACTTGCGTAAGTCCACGAAAGGCGGAACGAAAAAGACATCCGCGAAGCGATCACGTGCGACGCGAGCGGCGCTGAAACGAGAAGGACGCAGTGCGGCGTCGAAAACAGCGCTTTCCCGCCAGGCGCGCGCTGCCGCAAAGAAACGTTCCGCTGCCGATCGTTCGCGCGCGGCTAAGAAAGCCGCAAAGACAAGGAAGAAGTAAAAGTAAAGCCGTTTGATTTGTGGTTTCCCATACTTTCGTTGACAGTCTCCGCGGTCGCAGGCTAAGCTGTTATCCCGTGAATCAGACGGGCGACAACACCCCAAAATCCTCCTCGAAAAAGACAGTCGCCATCATCCCTGCTCGTTACGCTTCTACTCGTTTACCTGGAAAAGCCCTGATCGAAATCAACGGAAAGCCGATGGTTTGCTGGGTTGCGGAGCGAGCTCAGGCGGCTCGAAACGTGGATCGAGTGATTGTAGCCACCGACAGTCAGGAGATTGTAGACGCCGTCGCTTCGCGTGGTATCGAAGCAAGATTAACCGACCCAAATCACACGAGCGGGACGGATCGCGTTGCCGAAGTTGCTGCGACAATTCCAGACGCTGAGATTATCGTGAACGTGCAGGGCGACGAACCGTTGATTGCGCCGGAGACGATCGAACGAGCTGTCGACACAATGGCCTACGAAATGTCAAAGACCAACGGCGCAGGTATAGTTACGACTTGCGAACCCATTGAATCGCTTGACGAACTCTTGAATTTCAACCTCGTGAAAGTCGTAATAGATGATGACGGAAATGCTGTTTATTTCTCGCGTTCGCCGATACCGTTTCCTTGCGACGCCGCAAAACGTCACGGCGCTCCGGAGGCAGCACTTGTAGCCGAGCCGGAATTATTCAGGTTCTTTCATAAACACACCGGCTTGTACGTTTACCGCCGGGATGTCCTGATGGAATTCACGCGTTGGCCACCCGCTAAGCTCGAGTTAATCGAGGCGCTTGAACAGTTGCGCGCGTTGGCGCACGGCGTAAAGATAAAGGTCATCGAGGCGTGTTCGTCTTCGATCGGTGTCGATACAGCGGAAGATCTCGAGTTACTAAAGCTCCATATGGCCCAAAGCGTATGAGCGACTGGATTGGCTTAGCAGTAGTTGCGTTTCTCGTGCTTTGCGGGTTGCTTGCATTGTCGCGTTTGGGCAAGCCTTATGAGGTCTCTGTCGAGGAGTTCGAAAGACGCGCGCAGGAAGGACCGGGTTTACTTGGCGCGGGTCTCGTCGGACTGCAAAAAGCACTCGATCCCGCCATGGGAAAGGCCGTCGAGGCGCAGGAAGATTTGAAACGCGGACGTTACGACAGTGAAGACGACTCAGGCGATCCACCGGAAGCTGGTGGATCCGGCGTCTCAACAAAAGCGGACGACGATCGCCGCGAGACTTCAAAACAATAGTGATCCTGGGAGAATGAATGCCTAAATACATCTTCGTTACTGGTGGCGTGGTTTCGAGCCTGGGTAAAGGGTTGGCGGCATCCTCTATTGGCTGCCTGCTCGAGACCCGCGGTCTTCAGGTCGCCCTAATCAAGTTGGATCCATACATCAACGTCGATCCGGGAACGATGTCGCCGTTTCAACATGGCGAGGTCTTCGTTACCGACGATGGCGCCGAAACCGATCTCGATCTGGGTCACTACGAACGTTTTACGCAAGCGCATCTTTCGCGGGCGAATAACTGGACCACCGGCCGGATCTATCTGTCAGTAATCGAAAAGGAACGCCGCGGCGACTATCTCGGCAAGACGATCCAGGTCATTCCCCACATCACGAATGAGATCAAGGAAGCAGTCCGCCGCGTCGCGGAGAAAGACAAACCCGACGTTGTAATAGTGGAGATCGGCGGCACGGTTGGCGATATCGAATCGCTGCCGTTTCTCGAAGCGATCCGCCAAATGGGCAACGAAGAAGGCGCGGGCAACGCTATCTTCGTACACGTTACGCTCGTTCCATACATCGCCGCTGCCGGTGAATTAAAAACAAAGCCGACGCAACACTCCGTGCGCGATCTGCGCGAGATTGGTATCGCGCCAGACATCCTCCTGTGCCGTTCGGAAAAGCCATTATCGCGTGAGTTGCGCGGGAAGATCGCCTTGTTCTGTAACGTAAAGGAGCAGGCCGTAATCAGCGCCCAGGACGTAGACACGATCTACGACGTACCGCTTGCGTTTCACGAGCAAGGACTCGACGACCTGATCGTCACGCAATTGAGACTCGAATCTCACGCGCAGCAAGTGGATCTTTCTGAATGGCGCAAACTCGTCGCGACGATCCGCGAACCGTCGGGTGGAGATACCAGGATTGCGATCGTAGGCAAGTACGTCGAGCTTGAGGACTCGTACAAGTCGTTGCGTGAAGCGCTGACGCACGGGGGCGTGGCGAACAATCTTCGCGTTGTCGTGAAGTGGATCGAGTCGGAAGAACTGATGGACGACGACGACTATGAGAATCGCCTGCGCGATTTCGATGCGATCCTCGTTCCCGGCGGATTCGGCAAACGCGGCGTCGCCGGCATGATTCGCGCGATTCATTACGCCCGCAAGACGCGTACGCCATATTTCGGTATCTGCCTCGGCATGCAGACCGCGTGTATCGAGTTTGCGCGCAACGCGTGCGAGCTGAAAGATGCGGACTCGACCGAGTTTGATCTCGAAACACCGCATCCGATCATTTTTAAACTGCGCGATCTGGTGGACGTAGAAGAACTCGGCGGTACGATGCGTCTCGGCGCGTGGACTTGCCGTCTGGCGCCCGGCTCGCTGGCCCAGGAGGTTTACGGCGGCGCTGACGAGATCAGTGAACGTCATCGTCACCGTTACGAGTTCAATCCCGATTACCGCCAGCGGCTCGAGCAGGAAGGTCTGGTGTTCAGCGGCGTTTCGACTGACGGAAAGTTCATGGAGATCGTCGAGTTGCCGCGCGAGACGCATCCCTGGTTCATCGGTTGCCAGTTTCATCCGGAATACAAGTCGAAACCTCTCAAGGCCCATCCGTTATTTGCGTCATTTGTCCGTGCGGCTTACGAGAATCGGTTGCAATCCGAGACCACGATCGAGAAGAATGGTGACGTCGAACTGGTCGCGCACGACCGTCTCAGCGCAACCAGTGGCGATTGACGCAAGTTCAAGCAGGTCCGCCCAGACTGACCTCACTGCAAATGCAGACGCGACAACTGCCTCCCCGTAACAACAGATGACTACTTCCCCCAAGTCAGAAGAGCTACTCATCGGCCAAACGCTTGATGAGAAGTATCGCGTTGAGCAGCGACTGAGCGCCGGTGGTATGGGTGCCGTCTATCGAGCACGTCATTTGTCGATGGATCGACCAGTGGCGATCAAGGTCCTGCATCAACGCCTGGTTGCCGATGAATCCGCCCGGCTTCGTTTTCAGCGCGAGGCTCGGGCCGCGGTCCGTTTGAAGCATCAGAATGCGGTGAGCGTGACTGATTTCGGCGAGACTGCCGACGGCAATGTTTACCTCGTCATGGAACTGCTGGAAGGGCCCACGCTGCGAGAGATTCTTGTGAAAGAAGCGCCGATAGAAACTGCGCGGGCCATCTCGATCATGTTGCAAGCTTCAGCCGCGGTGGCCGCTGCCCACGAAGCAGGAATCATTCACCGGGATCTCAAGCCGTCGAACATTCTCGTGACGCAGAGTCCTGACCTGCCGGCGGTCGTGAAAGTCCTCGACTTCGGCGTCGCAAAACTTGCGGTTGATACGCTCGACGATGAGGAAGGTGCGATAACGCTGCGACAGGCAGGGTCTCTAATCGGCACGCCACGTTACATGTCACCGGAGCAGTACAACGGACAGGATTTGACGCCTGCGGCGGATGTTTACAGTCTCGGCGTAATCCTGTACGAGATGTTGACTGGCATGGCGCCTTTCACCGGTTCCACGCCGGTCGAGATCGCTGCGAAACAGTTTTCCGACCCCCCACACCCGCCGCGAAACATCGTCGCGGCAATTCCGGAAGACGTCGAACGAGTCGTGCTGCACGCGCTGGAGAAGACGCCTGAAGATCGCCCAGAGAACGCCGCAACCTTTCGTAGCGAACTATTAGAGACTGCGGAGCGCCTCGGCCTTGAGTACCACGCGCTAACGAGCGCGCCTGACATCGAAGCGTTGCGCGGGGAAGGCGTTGAATCGCCTTCGGGTCGACTCGTCGTGGATATCGCTCGCGTGCGTGCGTTGAGTTCCGGATCGAATGAGATCAAGATCGTCGGCGGCAACAATCACAAACAAAACCGTACCACCGCGCCCCGCAAGTCTCTTTCATTTCTGGACAAGGTCAAGCGTATACTCGGGCGTCAATGAAGACTGACCTGAAACCCTTCTCGGTAGGAAATGCGACATTTGGTGACGGACGACTCACGATAATTGCCGGCCCGTGCATTATCGAGAGTTACGAACACGCCTCAATGATGGCTCACGAGTGTTTGGAACGGACTCGCGCCGCCGGCCTCGATTACGTATTCAAAGCATCGTTCGACAAAGCTAATCGATCATCAATTCAAAGTTTTCGCGGCTACGGAATGGAAGCCGGGCTCGAAGCGCTGCAACGTATCCGCGAAGAGGTCGGTGTGCCGGTGCTGACTGACGTGCACGATGTTTCGCAAGTTGAGCCTGTTGCTAAAGTCGTCGACGTACTACAGATCCCGGCGTTTCTTTGCCGGCAAACGGATTTGATCCTGGCCGCCGCGAAATCCGGCAAGGCCGTAAACGTCAAGAAGGGGCAATTTCTGGCCCCACAAGACACCCGAAATATCGTGGACAAGGCGCGCCAGGTTGGATGCGACAAACTGTTGCTGACGGAACGGGGCGCCACGTTTGGCTACAACAACCTCGTGGTGGACATGCGTTCGTTCCCGATCATGCGCGATTTTGGGGTGCCCGTTGTGTTCGACGTGACGCACTCCTTGCAACTGCCGGGCGGGTTGGGTTATGCAACTGGCGGACAATCGGAATACATCGAACCTCTGGCGCGCGCAGGAGTCGCATGCGGTGTGGACGCGGTGTTCATGGAAGTTCATGATTGTCCGGAGAAAGCACTGTCGGACGGTCCGAACGCATTGCCGCTGAACCGGCTTCAATCGCTCCTGTTTATGCTGCGCGATATCCATCAGCTCGTTGGACCACGGATCTAAGAAAATTAAGCGAATGATGAGAACTCTTTTTTTATTGCCTCTTCTTGTGTGCCTGCTTTTGTTGCCGACTCAGGCCCAGGCCCAGGCTTCACCGGGGCCGCCTCTGTGGCAGGTCACATTGTTTGATATCAATGCCACTGTCCAACAGGCTGAACGAACTATTAGCAGCGTCGCTACCATCAGTGCGACAAATGTCGGTGGCAGTGCAGGTCGCGTGATGACCGTTCGTTTGAGTAACAAAGCCAGCGTTAAGTCGGTCGCGGCTGGCGGCACGGCGAGCACATTCCGGCCAGGGGCGGAGCCACGAGGAGATTTACAACGATTTGAAATCGCGTTGCCTTCGGCTGTTAATCCTGGTGCTTCGACAACGGTTACGGTGAACTACACGTTGCCCGTCGAGATCAACAGCGGTTTGGCAGCGATAAGTCCGATCGGAACTCAATTTTTACCGGGTTCCTTCTGGTACCCGACGCCAAATACGCCGTACACACTGCGCGGCGCAGACACGGCTCCATTTCGTTTGACGGTGAACATCGCTAATGCGATCTCATCGGGTGTCGAGAAGAGTGGTTCAGCAGGATCGATCTCTTTCGATCAGTCGATTCATGGACAGCCGTTTTTCCTTCAGGGTGACTGGGAAAAAGTCGAGGGTACGGGCGATGGAAGAGGGGTGGCGGTACTGCTCGAGAAAGGTGCGACTGCCGAGGACCGTAAGAGAGCGGAGGCGCTAATCGCATTTGCCGGTGCAGCGCGTTCTTTTTTCGCGACCTTGCTTGGTCCGGCTCCGGATGTTCCGTTGCGGATAGTTTCGGTCAGACGCGGCGCGGGCTTTAATGATAGCGGCACTGTTCTGATCGATGCGGACACGTTGCGTTTGGCGAAGATCGATGCTGCGACAGCTCTCTCCGTCGCAGAAACGATCGCTAGGTTGTGGGTGGCCGGACAAACACCAGTACGTGGCGAAGGCAATGGCGTTTTGCGCGACGGGCTGGTCCGTTATCTGGCAACGCAGTTTCTCGAAAAGCAGTTTGGGCGTGACGCGGTCCTGTCGGAGTTTTACCGGCAACGACTCGCGTATGCAGCCGTCGCCCAGCGCGATGCGCCGCTCGCGCGTTCCAGTCAAATCGACAGCACGTATTTTGGTTCGGTGCCGAATCGTGGTGCGATGTTCTGGCGATTGGTCGACCGCAAAATGGGTCGCGATGTGTTGATTGGTGTGGTGCGCACGGCGCTCGAAGCTGGAAAGAAGGATCAGAACGGCACCACGTTGACCGCACTACGCGAAGCGTTGATCGCTCGTGGCGGTGAAGCATTGAAACCTTTGCTGGAGACGCAACTCGATCAAGTCATCGATACCGATCTAATGGTTGGTCTGCCGACGCAGCGTGGGTCAGACTGGGTATCGGCGCTGCGCAACATCGGTTCGATTGACGTCGCCGTGACTGTTGCAGCTACCACCGATCGCGGTGAGCGCGTGCTGGCGGAAGCGACTGTTCCCGCAAAGAACTTTGGCGAGGCGGTGTTTAAAACGACTTCAAAGATCGTGCGAGTCGAAGTTGATCCTGACAAGCTGTACCCGCAGCTCGACTACGGCAACGACGCGATGCCCCGAAGTAAAGACTTGCCGGAGGCTCTAAACGAGGCTTCGCTGCAATTAGGCGCACAGGACTACGTGAAGGCTGAAGCCACGGCGCGCGCGATGATCGCCGCGGCACCGCGTTTTCAGGATGCGCGATCCTTACTTGCGCGCGCGTTGCTCGGTCAAAATAAACTCGAAGAGGCCGAACAAATCTCTCGGGCATTGTTGGAAGAGCCGCTCCCGTTTACAGCGACGCTGGCATGGGCCAACATCGTGTTAGGCGAAATCAGTTTGAAGCGTAACCAGGCCGCCGACGCGGCGAAGCGATTTAATGATGCGGTAGTTGCGAGTCGTGATTATCCGTCTTCGTTGGCGGCGCGTGCGGCCCGCATTCGCGCCGAGGCTGCGGCGAATGCAGCACCGGCTGTCGACGAAGCGGCGCGCGCGTTCATCACGCAGTTCTCGCAGGCGGTCGTCAGTAATAAAAAAGCTGAGTTGGATTCACGTGTTGTGTCCGGCGAGCTGGTGAGGTTTATTAATGCGAGTATCGGCACGGAGCTTTGGGAAACGCGTGTGTTGCGCACCGAACTTCTCAACGCCAATCTCATCGCCGCCGATGTTTACATCAAAGCGAACAAATTGGGCAAAGCCGGCGAAGGCACGGCGGTGATGCTGATTGCACGCACGCCAGGCGGGCTGAAAGTCTCAGGCATCGAACTATTTGAAGTGCGATAATCCGTGATGGATGAAAAAGAGATTCAAAGACGCGCCGGCCGCGTCAAGTTGCTCTTAATGGATTGTGACGGCGTACTCACCGACGGCCGGATCTGGATTCTCGAAAATGGTGAGGACCAGAAATTGTTTCACACACGCGACGGTCTCGGCATCGACTTGTTGCATCGTGCTGGTATTAAGTCAGGCATAATCTCCGGACGGCTCTCGAGCGCCCTCGAACGACGCGCTCAATCTCTCGGTGTTTCGTACTTATGGCAGGGACGCGCCGACAAACGTCAAGCGTTTGCCGATACGTTGGCCCAGGGGCAAGTAACTAATGAAGAGGTCGCCTATGTGGGCGATGACCTTACCGATCTCCCTCTGATGGTCGAATCAGGATTGGCGATCGCAGTAGGAGATGCAGTTGCAGAAGTTAAGGCGCGTGCTCATTACGTGACGACGGCGACCGGCGGAAACGGGGCTGTTCGCGAGGTCGTCGAGTTGATTCTGAAAGCGCAAGGCCGGTGGGACGAGCTCGTGAAGTCGTATTTGATCTGAAAACAGAAAGGAGTTTTGACTCAGGTAGTTATGGCGGCACAAGTTGAGACATATCAATTCCAGGCCGAGACGAAACAGTTGCTGGACATAATGATCCACTCGCTCTATACGACGAAGGAGATTTTCCTGCGCGAGTTGATTTCAAATGCATCTGACGCCCTCGATCGTCTCGGATTCGAGTCACTCACGAAACCTGAGTTGACCGCTGAAGATGCAACGAAAGAGATTCGGCTTGAAGTCGATAGCGACGCGCGCACGTTGACGATTAGCGATAGCGGGATCGGCATGAGCCGCGATGAAGTGATCGAACACATCGGCACGATTGCGAAGTCGGGAACACGAGAGTTGCGCGAGAAGATGCGCGAGGGAGCGTCGACAAGTGTTCTCGAAGAGCTTATCGGGCAGTTTGGCGTTGGCTTTTACTCCGCCTTCATGGTGGCCGATCGTGTCACACTGTTGACGCGTCGGGCCGGCGAGCAACGCGCCACCCGCTGGGAATCGACCGGCGATGGCCAGTACACAATTTCTGAGGCGGATAAGCCAACTCGCGGCACGTCGATCACTCTCCATCTCAAACCCGTCGATCACGAAAACGGAATCGAAGACTACACGGACAAAGGGACGCTCGGCCGCATCGTCAAGCGCCACTCCGATTTCGTTAACTATCCGATTCGCTTTGACGATGAGGTGCTGAACTCGATGAAGCCGCTTTGGACGCGGCCCGCGAGCGAAGTCACCGAGACCGAGTACGCAGAGTTTTACAAACACATTTCGCACGACTTCAGCGACCCGATTTACCATTTCGCGGCGCGCGCCGAGGGCCTGCTCGAGTATCAGGCGCTGATCTTTTTTCCTTCAAAAGCGCCATTTGATCTGTTTTATCACGATCACCAGTCGGGACTGCGGCTGTACGCGAAGGGCGTGTTGATCATGGAGCAGTGCCCGGATCTGCTGCCGCAATATTTGCGATTTCTAAAAGGCGTGGTTGACTCCGAAAACCTACCGCTAAACATTTCGCGACAGATGTTGCAGCAGGATCGCCAGATTGCGGCGATTCGAAAATGGCTGACGAAGAAGTCGCTCGATGCCTTCCAACATCTTTTCGATAAGGAACCCGAAAAGTACCTCGAGTTATGGAAGCAGTTTGGACGCACGTTGAAGGAAGGAGCGGCAACGGATTTTGAGAACAAGGATCGCCTCGTTTCGTTGTTGCTGTTTGAGTCGTCGAACGATCGGGAGAAGTTGACGACGTTGAAAGACTATGTGGCTCGGATGCCGGCGGAACAGACGGACATCTTTTACATGACTGGCGAGTCGCGCACCGTGGTCGAGAACTCGCCGCACCTGGAGGCATTCAAGGCAAAGGGCTACGAGGTGCTTTATCTCGTTGACACTGTGGATGAGTGGCTGGTCCAGGCAGTGAATGAGTTTGAGGGAAAGAATCTGAAGTCAGTGGGCAAGGGAACTGTGCAGCTTGGCGACGAAGCGGAGCGCGCGCAGATGGAAGAGGAGTTGAAGAAAGAGCAGGAGGTGAGTGCCGGGCTCTTGCAGTCGATTCAACAACGCCTCGATCAGTATCTGAAAGAAGTACGGCTGACGAATCGTCTGACAAACTCGCCCGTGTGTTTGGTCGGCGCGGAGATGGATTTAAGTCCGCAGATGGAGCGTTTGCTGCAAATGAGCGGCGGCGACCGTCCGAAGCAGAAGCGCATCATGGAATTGAATCCGCGACATGAGATCGTCGCGAAGATGCGTCAACGATATGAGAAAGACAGTACGGACCCGAAGGTGGGCAAATACGCGGAGTTGTTATACGGGTATGCGGTGCTGGCGGAGGGTTCCGATCTTCCCGATCCGCCACAATTCAATCGTCTGCTCGCGGAGCTTATGAGCGAGACATTGAGCGCGGAGTAACGGCTGCGAATCGCTTCGATCCGTGCTAATCTGTGGCTCCTTCAAATGAGCGGGTGTGGCGCAACGGTAGCGCATCAGCTTCCCAAGCTGAGGGTTGCGGGTTCGAATCCCGTCGCCCGCTCCA